>ERZ795053.13-NODE-13-length-229411-cov-17.412084_pt1 | contig 229411 bp, 191 predicted proteins | sample MGYA00375137_ERZ795053 | MGnify/ENA primary metagenome ERZ795053 (study PRJEB30182, sample SAMN05720284) | activated sludge metagenome | isolation source: Anaerobic digester | place: Hong Kong | collected 2014-12-17 ... | reverse complement strand
CGACGGGCCGACCAGCACCACGAACTCGCCGTCGCGGATGTCCAGGTTCACGTCCGCGGCGCCGATCACGCCGCCGGGGTACTCCTTGGTCACGTTCTCCAGAACCACGCGCGCCATGTCGGTCTCCTGAGAAGGGGATTGCATTGAACGCGCGCATTGTAGAGGATCGCACCATCGCTGTCGACATCGCACCGGACATGCAGACGATCGGAGCTCCCCATGCGGCGGCCCACCATGCTGCTCTTGACCCTCGTCCTTGCCGCGGCCGCCCCGGCCGCCGACCGGCCGTCCTGGCCCGGCCTGGAACCTCCCGCCCTGCTGCACGCCATCGATGAGCATGACGGCTCGCTCATCTTCAAGCCCTGGGATCTGGCCTTCGGCCCCGACGACCGCACCTACGTGCTCTGCACAGGGGACAGCCGCGTGGTGGTCTTCGACGGCGACTGGCGGGCGGCGGGGGCCTTCGGCGGCGCCGGCGGCGGTCCCGGGGAGTTCGAGATGGCGTCGTGCCTGGTGGTGGCGGGGGAGGAGGTGCGCATCTTCCAGCCGTACCGGCAGACGGTCTTCGACCGGGACGGCGCCTGGCTCCGCACGGACAGGATGGACGTCTGGGTCCTGGACGCGGTCGCGGTGGCCGGCGAGGTCCGGGCCGTGATCTCGGACGCGGACCGGCTGGGCGCGGCGCTGGACGCCCACGGCGCCTTGCGCGGCGTCTTCGGCCCCACGAACCCGCACACGGACCCGGCCGCGCGCATGGAGCGGAGCCAATGGGGCATCGCCTGGCATCTGCTGCCGTGGGACGGGGGCCTCCAGCTCCTGGACAGCATGGAGGGCGTCTGGTACCGGGATCCCGAGGCTGCGACGGTGCTGGCCGATCTGGGCGCGGTGCTGGGCCGGGGTTGGAGCCGCATCGAGGTGGACGAGGACGACGAGACTACCACTGTCAACACCACCATATGGACGCCCCTGTCGGGCGCGGCCCTGGATCCGCACGGCCGGCTCTGGACCTGCGCCCGGGAGCACGGGATGCTCTGCGTGGAGGCGGATGTTCCACCCCGCCTGGGAGCGCTGCGGGCGGGGCGCTACGCCGTCTCGCCGCGCGGCGAACTGGTGATCCTGGGCTACCAGGCGGGAGAGGTGAAGGTCTACGCCCTGCCCGAATGACGGCGACGGACGCGGCGCGGCGGCGGCAAAACGAAGAGAGCGGGAATCCCCGCTCTCTTCGCTCGCAACTCGTCTGTTCCGTCTCGCTCTGTTGTGCTCGCCTCGATGGTCTCGCCGTGGGTCCCTCGCGGTCACTCCATCGCTCATGTCCCGTTGGCTGAAATCCGTCGATGCTGTATCGTACGCATCCGGGAGCCGCGGGTTCCCTCTCTTCCGCGAAAAAGTTCGAAAGGAAATCCATGTCCGCTGCACACCTCTCGGTGGCCGTCCTCTGGCATATGCACCAGCCGGATTACGTGGACGGCGCCACCGGTCGGCCGCGCATGCCCTGGGTCCGTCTGCACGCCCTGCACAGCTACGCCGACGTGGTCCGCATCGCCCGCGAGACCCCCGACACCCGCATCGTCCTGAACGTGGTGCCCTCGCTGCTGCGGCAGCTCGAGGCGGCCGCGGCCGGGGTCTCGGACCCCTTCCTGGACCTGGCCCGGCCCCACCCTTCGGATCTCGACGACGCCCAGAAGCTGTTGCTGCTCAGGGACTTCTTCAGCTTCCACCTGGGGCGCGTGTTTCCCGTCCTGCCCCGGCTGCAGGAGCTCTGGGAGCGCCTGGACTGTCCCCGCCGCGAGGTGACGCCGGACCGGGTGGAGCGCTTCGACGACCAGGATCTGCTGGACCTGCAGGTGGGCTTCCACCTGGCCTGGTGCGGCCCCGCCCTGCGGCGCGACCCCCTGGTGCGGCGGCTGGAGATCCAGGGCCGTGATTGGAGCCAGCAGGACAAGCTGGAGCTCCTGGCGCGGCAGCAGAAGGCCGTGGGCGAGGTGCTGGCCGAGTGGCGGCGCGCCGCCGCCGATCCCAACGTGGAGCTGAGCTGCACCCCCCTGAACCACCCCATCCTGCCCCTGCTCTGCGACAGCGGGGCCTTCCTGGAGGCCGTGCCGGACGGCCGCCTCCCGGAGCCCGGCTTCCGCCGCCCCGGCGACGCCTGGTACCACGTGCGCACGGCCCTGGACGAGACCCAGCGGGTGCTGGGCGTGCGGCCCCGGGGCATGTGGCCCGCCGAGGGCTCGATCAGCGAGACCGCCCTGCGCGTGTTCCAGACCGAGGAGCTGCGCTGGGTGGCCACGGACCAGGGCGTGCTGGAGCATTCCTGCGCCCTGGGCGGCCAGGATCCGGCCCCCGCCCGGCACTTCCAGCCCTGGCGCTGGGGCGGCGAGGGGGCCCCCGCGGTCTTCTTCCGCGACACGGGCCTGAGCGACGCCGTGGGCTTCCGCTATCAGGAGCGCGATCCGGTGGCGGCCATGGACGAGCTCATCGGCCACCTGGAGACCATCCGCCGCGGCCTGCCCGAGGAGGGCGAGTTCCTGGTGCCGCTGATCCTGGACGGCGAGAACGCCTGGGAGGCCTACCCCGGCAGCGGCGAGGCCTTCCTGCGCGAGTTCTACGGCCGCATCGCCGCCCATCCCAACCTGCACTGGAGCACGTTCTCGGACCACCTGGACCGGGGCGGATCGCTGGGCATGCTGACCCACGTGCGCGCCGGCTCCTGGATCCGGGCCGATTTCACCACCTGGATGGGCCACCCGCAGAAGACCCGCGGCTGGGAGCTGCTGGCCGCCGCCCGCGACGACTTCCAGGCCGCCCTGGAAGCCGGCGGCGCCCTGCGCAAGGTCACCCTGGCCGACGGCCGCACCGTGCCCGCCCCGGATCCCGACGTGGTGGGTCCCGGCCGCCCCGGCGACCTGGCCCGCGCCATGGCCGCCATGGCCGACGCCGAGAGCAGCGACTGGTTCTGGTGGTACGGCGACGACAATCCCACCGAGTACGGCCGCGAGTTCGACGACCTCTTCCGCGGCCACCTGCGCAACGCCGCCGTCCTGGCCGGGCTGACCCCGCGCCCGGAGACCGCGTCGCCGGTGCCTCACGACGGAGGCCGCTCATGAAGCTGGTGCTGGGCATCCACGACCACCAGCCGGTGGGCAACTTCGGCTGGGTCATCGAGCAGATCTACGACCAGAGCTACGCCCCGTTCCTGGACGTGGCGGAGCGCCATCCGGACGTGCGCTTCAGTATGCACGTGACCGGTCCGCTCTTCGAGTGGATCGACGCGAACCGGCCCGCGTGGCTGGACCGCGTGCGCGCCATGGTGGCGGCGGGCCGCGTGGAGATCCTGGGCGGCGGCTTCTACGAGCCCATCCTGGCGTCGATCCCGGAGGCCGACCGCATCGGCCAGATCCGCCTCATGGCCGACCGCATGCGCGAGCGCCTGGGCGTGACCCCGCGCGGCGTGTGGATGGCGGAGCGCGTGTGGGAGCCGCACCTGGCCGGCTCGCTGGCGCGGGCGGGGGTGGAGTTCGCCCTGCTGGACGACTTCCATTTCGTGCAGGCCGGCATCGCGCCCGAGGATCTGGAGCACGGCCCCCTGCGCACCGACGACCTGGGCGACGAGGTGGCCCTGCTGCCCATCGACGAACGCCTGCGCTACCTCATCCCGTTCCAGGAGCCCGAGAAGACCGTGGCCCTCTGCCGCGAGGTGCACGAGCGCGATCCCGACGGCGTGCTGGTCATGGTGGACGACGGCGAGAAGTTCGGCGCCTGGCCCGGCACCGCGGAGCTGGTGTACGAGCGCGGCTGGCTGGACCGCTTCTTCGCGGCCCTCACGGCGGAGAAGGACTGGCTGGAGCTGGCGCACCCGTCGGAGGTTCTGGATGCGCGCCCGCCGCGGACGCGGGCGTACCTGCCGCCCAACAGCTACTTCGAGATGAGCGAGTGGGCCCTGCCCATGCCCGCCGCGGCGCGCTACGAGGCCCTTGTGCACGACTTCCGTGAGCAGGACCGCTGGGATGAGATGCGCCCCTTCCTGCGCGGCGGCTTCTGGCGGCAGTTCTTCCAGAAGTACGAGGAGAGCCTGCTCATGCAGCGGCGGGCCCTGCTGCTGCACCGCGACCTGCAGGCCGCGGCCCAGGCCGGCGCCGACGCCGACCGCCTGGCCGAGGCCCGCGACCATCTCTGGCGGGCCCAGTGCAACTGCGCCTACTGGCACGGGGTCTTCGGCGGCCTGATGCTGCCGCACCTGCGCCACGCCGTGTGGCGCCACCTGGTGCTGGGCACGCAGGTGCTGCAGAGCACGGCGCCCATGGCGGCGTGCTCGCGCGTTTCGCTGCTGGGCGGGACCGATGCGGACCTGCGCCTGTCCACGCCGGGGCTGGAGGCCTTCGTCAGCCCCGAGCGCGGCGGCACCCTGCTGACGCTGGAGGACCACGCGGAGGACTGGAACCTGCTCAACGTGCTGCGCCGGCGGCGCGAGGCGTACCACGCGCGCATCGAAGGCGCGCCGACGGACCCGCACGCGGTAGACTACGCCGAGGGCGCCTCCATCCACGACATCCAGTGGGAGGTGACGCCGGAGGTGCGCGCGGCTCTGGGCACGGACCCGCATCACCGCGCCTGCCTGCTGGACCGTCTGCTGCATCCGGGCAGCGGCGGCGACGTGCTGCTCGACGGCCTGGAGGCGGCCGAGGGCGGCGACCTCTGGAACGCCGTGGCCGCGGTGGGGCCCCTGCGCGCCGAATGCGCCGCGGCCGACCTGACCACGCGCGGACGCTACGTCGCCCCCGACGGCCGGGTGGCGCCGGTGCGGCTGGAGAAGCGCCTGCGCCTGGAGGCCGACGGGACGCTCCGCGTGGAGCGCACCCTCCGCAACGAGGGCGACGTGCCCCTGCATTGCCTCTGGGCCGACGAGTGGAACCTGGCCCTCTACGACGGCGGCGCCTTCGTGGGCGAGGCCGCGGATCCCCTGGACGCCGCCGACCTGCCGCCGGCCGAGACGCTGCGCCTGCGCGTGCCCCTGCACGGCGCGGACCTGGTCTGGACCGACGACGTCCCCACGGCCGCGTGGCTGCGCCCCGTCCGCACGGCCACCCAGGGCGAGGACGGCTACCACCTGACCTACCAGGGCCATGCGGTGGTCTTCACGCGCGAGGTGGCCCTGGCGCCGGGCGGCGAGGCGACCTGGTCGCGCACCTTCGCCATCCGTCACGGCGGACCCCGGAGCTGAAGGAGAGCCACGTGAACATCCTCATGGTCACCGCCGAGTACGCGCCCCTGGCCAAGGTGGGCGGTCTGGGCGACGCGGTGGCGTCGCTGGCCCGCGCCCTCAGCGCCCGCGGCCACGACGTGCGCGTGGTGCTGCCGTTCTACGGCGACATGGACCGGGACGACCCGGCCTTCGCCCCCGACCCCGAGGCCGGGGCGGTGCCCTTGCGCCTGGCCGGACGCGTGCGCACCGCGCGCTTCCGGCGCTGGCGCGACCCGGGCGGCCCCACCGTGCACCTCCTGGAGCACGACGCCCTCTTCGGCCGCGCCGGCGTGTACGGCTACGGCAGCGTGGCCGAGTTCACCGACACCCTGCTGCGCCTGGCCCTGCACGCCCAGGGCGCCCTGGCCCTGCCGGACCTGCTGGGCTGGATGCCCGACGTGATCCACGCCCATGACGCGGCGGCCGGGCTGGCCGTCATCGACCACGTGCATTGGTACGAAGGCTCGCCGGGCGTGGGGGAGGCGGGCACGCTGCTGACCATCCACAACCTGGCCCACCAGTCGCACCATCCCCGCCACGCCATCGAGCAGCTGGACCTGCCGGCGGGGCTGGCCTGGTTCCCGGGGCCGCTGGAGTTCCACGGCGGCCTGAACCTGCTCAAGGGCGCCATCCTCCACGCGGGGAAGGTGAACACCGTCAGCCCCACCTACGCGCGCGAGGTGGTGGCGGACCCGGCCATGGGCTGCGGCCTGGGCCCGGTGCTGGGGGAGCGGGGCGCGGATTTCGTGGGCATCCTCAACGGCATGGAGACCGACGTCTGGACGCCGGCCGCGGACCCGCATCTGCCGGCGGCGTACGACGCCGCGGACCTGGCGGGCAAGGCGGTCTGCCGCCGCGCCCTCTGCGCGGAGACCGGACTGGACGCGGCGGTGCCGTGGTTCGGTTCGCCGGAGCGCGACGGGCCCATCCTGGGCGCCGTGGGCCGGCTGGTGACCCAGAAGGGCTACGATCTGCTGCTGCCGGAGCTGCCCGCCGCAGTGGCCGCGGGCTGGCGCGTGGTGGTGCTGGGCACGGGCGACGAGGCCGTGGCCGCCCCCCTGCGCGCAGCCGCCGCCGCGTACCCCGGCCGCGTGGCGCTGGTGGAGCGCTTCGACGAGGGGCTGGCCCACCGCATCATCGCGGGCAGCGATCTGTTCCTGATGCCGTCGCGCTTCGAGCCGTGCGGGCTGACCCAGATGTACGCCCTGGCCTACGGCACGGTGCCCATCGTGCGCTACACCGGCGGGCTGGCGGACACGGTGCCGGACGTGAGCCGCGCCGACGGCGTGGGCTTCGTGTTCGAGCCGGCCACCAGCGGCGGCGTGGGCCACGCGCTGGAACGCGCGGGTGCGCTCTGGCCAGACGCCGACGCATGGCGTACGCTCCAGACGCGCGGCATGGGCCTGGACTTCTCCTGGGACGGCCCCGCCGGCCACTACGAGGACCTGTACGCCGAGATCGCACCCCGACGCCCGGAGCAATCATGAGCCACAGCATGAAGATCCTGGACCTGCCCCGCAATACGTTGACCATGATCATGGCCGGCGGCCGCGGCCAGCGCCTGCGCCCGCTCACGGACGACCGCAGCAAGCCGGGCGTGCCCTTCGGCGCGAACTACCGCATCATCGACTTCACGCTGAGCAACGTGTGGAACAGCGGCCTGCGCCGCATCTACATCCTCACCCAGTACAAGTCGTACTCCCTGGACAAGCACCTGCTGAAGGGCTGGCAGATCTTCAATCACGAGGCGGGGGAGTTCCTCTTCGGCATGCCGCCCCAGCTGCGCGTGGGCAACGACTGGTACCTGGGCACGGCGGACTGCATCTACCAGAACCTCTTCCTCATCGAGCGCGACGAGCCCGACTACGTGCTCATCCTCTCCGGCGACCACATCTACCGCATGGACTACTCCACGCTGCTGGTGCTGCACTCGCGCCGCAGCGCGCGCCTGACCCTGGGCGCGGTGGTGGTGCCCAAGAGCCAGGCCCACGAGTTCGGCATCCTGGAGGTGGACGAGGAGGGCTGGGTCATCGGCTTCGAGGAGAAGCCGTCGGACCCCAAGACCATCCCCGGCAAGCCGGACTGGTGCCTGGTGAACATGGGCGTGTACGTGTTCAACCGGAAGGACCTGGTCCACGAGCTGCTGGTGGACGCGGAGGACCCGGAGTCGGCCCGCGACTTCGGCAAGAACGTGATCCCGCGCATGGTGCAGGAGGGCGGCGTGCTCGCCTATCCCTTCCTGGACAAGGAGACGGGCGAGCCGCGCTACTGGCGCGACATCGGGACCCTGGACAGCTACTACCAGACGTCCATGGATCTGGTGCGGCCGGTGCCGCCGTTCTCCCTCTACGACCGCGAGTGGCCCGTGCGCACCTGGATGGCGCCCGTGCCGCCGGCCAAGTCCGTGCACGGGTTCCAGGCCGGCAACCGGCCGGTGGGGCAGCTCATCGGGTCCATCATCGGCGGCGGCTCCATCATCTCCGGCGGCACGGCGGAGCGGTCCATCCTGGGACGCAACGTGTATCTGGACGCGGGCTGCCACGTGGCCGACTCGGTGATCATGGACAACACGCACATCGGCCAGGGCGCCGAGGTGCGGCGCGCCATCCTGGACAAGAGCGTGGTGATCCCCGACGGCATGAAGGTGGGCGTGGATCCCGTCCACGACCGCGAGCGCTTCATCGTGACCGAGGACGGCGTGGTGGTGGTGCCCAAGGGCTGGCGGGCCGACGGCTGAGGCCTCAGTCCAGGTCGTAGGCTTCGGGACGGCGGTCCTCCCATACGTCGTTGACGGGGGTGAGGCGCGGGTCGGCATCCAGCAGATCCACATCGGCCGTGGCGGCGCCGGCCTGGATGTCGCCCATGCGGACCAGGACCTTCCCCTGGGGGCCGCACACCTGGCTGCGGCCGATGAACGTGAGCTCCGTCCCCTCCACCCTCGCCTCGCGCCCCACGCGGTTGGCGGTCACCGCGAAGACGCGGTTCTCCAGGCAGCGGGTCACCATGGCGTCGGGACAGTAGGGGAGCACCAGGTTGCTGGGGTGCAGCAGCACGCGGGCGCCGCGGCGGGCCAGGGTGCGGGCCGCCTCCGGAAAGACCCAGTCGAAGCAGATCATCATGCCCACCGTCACGCCGCGGACCGCCTGCACGGGCAGACCCAGGTCGCCCGGCGCGAAGACCGTCTTCTCGTTCCAGAACAGATGCACCTTGCGGTAGACCGCGGGCGGGGCGTCCGGCGTCACCAGCACGCTGCTGTTGTAGACGCGGTCGCCGCAGCGCTCGGCCCAGCCGGCGCAGAGGGCGGTGCCGGTGGCGGCGGCGTGCTCCTGCAGCCGCGTGACGGTGGGGCCGTCCACGGGCTCGGCCAGGGCCAGGGCCTCGTCGCGGTCGCGGAACTGGTAGCCGGTGCTGAACAGCTCCGGCAGCACGGCCAGGTCGGCGTCGGCGGGAATCAGGGCGAGGGCGTCGGTCACGTTGCGGTCCACGGCGCCGAACTCGGGCGCGGTCTGGACGGCGGCCAGGCGCAGGCGGGTCATGGCGTTCCTTTCCGCGGCGCGGGAGGCGCCGGCGAGAGCAGGGTCTCCAGGCGGTCCAGGGCGGATTCGCGGTCGAAGCGGGCGGCCACGTCGGCGCGGCCGGCGCGGCCCAGGGCGGCGGCGCGGTCCGGGTGGGTCAGCAGGTCGGCCAGGGCCGCGGCCAGGGCCGCGGGGTCGTCCGGCGGCACCAGCAGGCCGGTCTCGCCGTGGCGGATGACCTCCGGCAGGCTGCTGGCGTTCCCGCCCACCACGGGGCGGGCGCAGGCCAGGGCCTCGGCCGCGGCCAGGCCGAAGCCTTCGCTCCGCGAAGGCATGGCCAGCACGTGGATCCCAGCGTAGAAGGCGGGCATGTCCTCCACGCGGCCCAGGAGCTCCACCTCGTCGGGGCGGGGCAGCCGGTCGCGCCAGGCGCGCAGGTCGGGTTCCAGGTCGCCGGCGCCGGCCAGTTGCAGCCGGGCGCGGGGCGGAGCTTCGGGGGCGCTGCGCAGGCGTTCCCAGGCCGCCATGAGGGCGTGCAGGCCCTTGCGCTCGGTCCACTGGCCGGCGAAGCCCACGGTGGGCGCCCCGGGCGGGGGCGGGGACGGGCGGAAGCGGACCAGATCGATGCCTTTGTGCAGGAGGTGGATGCGGTCGGCCGGCAGCCAGGGGGCCGACGCGCGCAGGGTGCGCCCGGTGGCCTCGGAGTTGACCAGGACGCCGGTGGCCACCCGGTTCAGGTACCAGCGGTAGTAGGGGCGTCCGGGGCGCAGGGCCACGTCGCTCTCGCGGGTGTGCAGCACCACGGGCACGCCGGCGAGGCGGGCGGCCGGGCCCGCGGCCTTCAGGTCCTTGAGACGGTGGCAGAGCACGGCGTGGGGGCGATGGGCCCGGATCCGGCGCCAGAGACGGGCCAGGGTCCAGGGGGCGGTGTCCCAGCGGATGGGGATGGGGGCCGTGGGGAGGCCGGCGCTGCGGGCCCGCCGTTCCAGCTCGCCGCCGGGGCGCACCACCAGCAGGACCTCGTGGCCCCGCGCCGTCAGGGCGGCCGCGGAGTCCAGCATCCAGACCTCGGCGCCGTCGAAGCCGGGCATGCCGTTGACGATGGCCAGACGCAGGGGGGTGGTCCGCGGGGAGGGGGGCATGGAACCGCCTTGCTGATGACTTCCGGGGTGCCGCACAACAAGATAGACGCCCCCGGACTCGAAATGGAGGTCAATTTCATGAGATGTTATCGACAAAAGTCAGGATATTGGAGAATAGTTGCTTGATATAGTTACCTGGGATGATTTATGATTGTATCTGTGCCGTGATGGTACCTCCTCAATTCGTCGGTTCTCGCCAAAATTCCCGACCATTCGATTCCGCAAGAGGTTCCTCCTATGAAAAGGACGTCCGTTCTCTTCCTGCTCCTGTCCGCCGTCACCCTGCTGACGGCCGGCGCCGCCCATGCCACCCACTGGAACTCCTTCGAGGCCACCGCCGACTGCGACGGCTTCGCCGTCAACGGCTCCGTGCGCGTGGGCTCCGTGGACTCCCCGTACATCGAGATCCCCTACGAGATCCAGCTGACCCAGGGCGGCATGGTGGTGGAGGAGTTCACCGGCAGCGTCCAGGCCTACTTCCAGCTGGATCCGGACCTGATCGAGGTCAGCGCCTCCTTCGCCACGGACCTGCAGGGCGACTACACGGTGGCCGGCGTCTTCACGCTGCCCCGCGCCGACCAGGGCGACCCCGAGGCCACGTTCAGCATCGACGTGCAGTGCGGCGATCCGGTGGATCCCGAGGATCCCTGCGAGACCTGCGAGGTCTTCACGGCCGCCTACTGGTTCGGCAACCTGAACGAGTGGCCCCTGGACAGCGTGCTGATCGGCGGCGTGAGCTACAGCCAGGATCAGCTGGCCTACCTGGTCAACGGCTGCTCGCTGCGCTTCGCGGTGAAGAGCCTCCTGCGCCAGCTCGTGGCGGCCGAGCTCAACGTGGCCCTGGGCTGCGGCGAGTACGCTCCCGAGGACGTCATGGCCGAGGCCCACGCCCTCTTCGCCGAGAACGGCGTGCAGGGCTGCTGGAGCTGGTGCGAGCGCATCAACGCCCTGCAGCTGGCCGGCGAGCTCCTGGCCTACAACATGGGTCTGACCCTGCCCGACTGCGATGACGGCGGCCACGACTGCGACTGCCCCTGCCACGACCACAACTGGTGGTGGGGCGGCCATCAGGGCGGCTGCAGCCACTCCTGCGACGGCCACCACGGCGGCAGCTGCGACGGTCACCATGACAGCTGCGGCGGCCACAGCGGCGGCCACCACGGCGGCCACCACGGCGGCCACGGCGGCGGCTGCAAGACCGCCGAGAAGGATCTGCCCCAGACCTTCACCTTCGAGAACGAGACCGTGAAGATGTCGGACCTCAAGGAGCTCTACCGCTAGGCGGCTCCGGTCCCGACGACCCGCGGCGCCCGGTTCCCTTGCGGAGCCGGGCGCCGTCGTCTCTTGTGGAACCGCGGCCGCGCGCCTAGACTTGTCGGTTCAACGCCCCATCCCGGAGGACCCATGCTCCCGCGCAAGCCCGTCCGCATCGATCCCCGCGTGTCCTGGTTCGGCCAGGTGCGCACCGCCCTGTCGCCCATGGCGGGCGTGACCGACCGCGCCTTCCGCGACATCTGCCGCGACCACGGCGCCGGCATGGGCTTCTGCGAGTTCACCGCGGCCAAGGGCCTGACCTACCGCAACGAGCAGACCTGGCGCCTGATCGACACCGAGGGCGAGCAGGGCTACGTGGGCGTGCAGATCTTCGGCGCCGAGCCCGACGCCATGGCCGGCGCCGCGGAGCTCATGGGCGACGTGCGCCTGGACGTGCTGGACATCAACTTCGGCTGCCCGGCCAAGAAGGTGGTCAAGAAGTGCGGCGGCAGCGCGCTGCTGGCCGACGTGCCGCTGCTGGAGCGCATCGTGAGGGCGGTGGTGGCGGCCTCGCCCGTGCCGGTCACGGCCAAGATCCGCACCGGCTGGGACGAGGACTCGGTGAACTACCGCGAGGTGGGCCTGCTCCTGCAGGACGCCGGCTGCTGCTGGGTGACCCTGCACGGCCGCACGCGTTCGCAGAAGTTCACGGGACGGGCCGACTGGGAGCGCATCGCGGACCTGGTGGATGCGCTGGACATCCCGGTCATCGGCAACGGCGACGTGGTGGACGGGGAGACCTACGCCGCCATGGTGCGCCAGACCGGCTGCCACGCGGTGATGATCGGCCGCGGCGCCACGGGCAACCCCTGGATCTTCCGCCAGATGGATGCCGCCGACGGCGTGGGGACGTACGAGGAGCCCGTCATGCGCGAGATCCTGGACGTGGTGGCGCGCCAGATCCGCGACCTGGCCGCCCAGCGCGGCGAGCGCGTGGGCTCCCAGCTCGTGCGCAAGCACGTGGTGCGCTACTTCCGCGGCTTCCCCGGCGCGGCGGCCATCCGCCGGCGCCTGTTCGCCACCGAGACCGGCGCCGAGATGCTGGCCGTCCTGGCCGAGCTTCGCCAGGAGCTGGACGAGGGGCTGCGCCCCGACCCCACCGAGCGCCGCGCCGTGCGCCCGTCGGACCACGACGAGGACGCCGAGCCCGGTCTGTCCTGCGGCCTGGGGGGAGCGGCGTGACGCGGCGCCTGGCCGCCCTGAGCCTGCTGGCTCTGGTCCTGGCCGGCGGCTGCGCCAAGCAGCAGTGGCAGGAGAGCCATCGCCTGGAGACCCTGCGCGACGAACAGCGCTTCACCCTGCAGCACACCGTGGCGCCGGGGGAGACCCTGCGCGGCGTGGCCGAGCTGTACTACGGGGATCCCGAGCGGGCCCAGGCCCTGGCCCTGGCCAACGGCGTGAGCGACCCGGACCTGATCCGTCCCGGCGACACGGTGGTCCTGGAGTTCGACGAGGACGAGTGGCGCCGCGCCGAGACCCGCCGCGACGCCATGGCGCCCTACAACCAGGGCGTGGAGGCCCTGCGCCTGGGCCGCCTGCGCACGGCGGAGGAGGCCTTCCACCAGGCCCTGACCGTGGATCCCGACTTCCGCGACGCCCAGTACAACCTGGCTCTGGTCTGGCTGCGGCGGGGGCGCTACGAGGACGCCGAGGCCATGCTCCTGCCCCTGCGCGACCGCGACCCCGACGACGCCGACGTGGCCCTGGCCTACGGCCAGTCCCTCTTCCACCAGGCCCGCTTCGCGGAGGCCGTGGCGGAGTTCGACCGCCTGCTGGCCCGTCGGCCCGACCACACCGAGGCCGCCTTCTCCCGCGCCAGCGCCCTGGGCGCCGACGGCCGCACGGCCGAGGCCCGCGCCGCCTGGAGGGCCTTCCTGCAGCGCCACGGCGACGACGACTGGGGCGCCCGCGCCCGCGTCCGCCTGCGGGATCTGGAGTCCGGCGGCGGCACCGGCCGCTGATCCGGCGCCGGCCTTGATCCGGCGCCGTCCACCTGCTACCTTCCCTTCCGTCAACCAGCCCTTTTAATGCGACCCCGAGAGGTCCAAAAGGAGGCGGTCCGGGAACAGCCACGGCACGCGCGCACCGCGCGATGCCGTTTTTTTCTGCCCGGCGCCCGCCCCCGCAAGGAGCATCCCATGTCCTTCGTCGAGAAGAACGTCATCCTGGACGGCGCCGAGGTGCGCCGGGCCCTGCGCCGCATCGCCCACGAGATCGTGGAGGCCAACAAGGGCGCCGACGACCTGGTGCTGCTGGGCGTGCAGCGGCGCGGCGTGCCCCTGGCGAAGGCCATCGCCGAGTCCATCGAGCGCTTCGAGGACGTCAGCGTGCCCCTGGGCGCCATCGACATCACCTTCTACCGCGACGACCTGTCCACCATCGGCCCCGCCCCGCGCGTGTCCACCACGGACATGCCCATGGACGTGACCGACAAGGAGGTCATCCTGGTGGACGACGTGCTCTACACCGGCCGCACGGTGCGCGCCGCCCTGGACGCCATCATGGAGTGGGGGCGCCCGCGCGCCATCCGCCTGGCGGTGCTCATCGACCGCGGGCACCGCGAGCTGCCCATCCGGCCGGACTTCGTGGGCAAGAACGTGCCCACCAGCAAGGCCGAGATCATCAAGGTGAAGGTGCAGGAGTTCGACGGCCGCGAGGAGGTCATCGTGGGCGAGGTGGTGGACGGATGAGCATGTTCGGCAAGGACCTCATCGGCCTGGAGGACCTGAGTCGGGAGCAGATCCTGACCATCCTGGACACGGCCGACGCCTTCCGCTCCGTCTTCGACCGGCCGGTGCGCAAGGTGCCCATCATGCGGGGCAAGACGGTGGTGAACCTGTTCTTCGAGCCCAGCACGCGCACGCGCATCAGCTTCGAGCTGGCGGAGAAGCGCCTCTCGGCGGACATCGTCAACTTCGACGCGTCCACCAGCTCGCTCAAGAAGGGCGAGACCCTGCGCGACACGGCCGAGAACATCCAGGCCATGAAGGTGGACATGATCGTCATGCGCCACAGCTCGCCGGGCGCCGCGGCGTACCTGGGGCGGGTGCTGAAGGCCTCGGTGATCAACGCCGGCGACGGCGCCCACGAGCATCCCACCCAGGGCCTGCTGGACATCATGACCATGCGGCAGCGGCTGGGGAACCTGGAGGGCAAGAAGGTCACCATCGTGGGCGACATCTCCCACTCGCGCGTGGCCCGCTCCAACATCTACGGCCTGACCAAGCTGGGCGCCAAGGTGACCGTGTGCGGCCCGCCGACGATGGTGCCGGGGGCCATGGCCAAGCTGGGCGCCGACGTGGAGCTGGACCTGCTCAAGGCCGTGGCCGACGCCGACGTGATCAACGTGCTGCGCATCCAGCTGGAGCGGCAGAGCCAGATGGTCTTTCCCGGGAACCGCGAGTACCACCTGATGTACGGGGTGACGGCGGACGTCATGCGCCGCACCAAGGATTCCTGCTTCGTCATGCATCCGGGGCCGATGAACCGCGAGGTGGAGATCAGCTCCGAGGTGGCGGACGGGCCGCGCCAGGTCATCCTGGAACAGGTGACCAACGGCGTGGCGGTCCGCATGGCCGTCATCTACCTGCTGTCGGGCGGCGACCCGGGCAATCTGCGCGCCGGCGACTGACGGCGGGGAAGGAAACAGACCCATGGAGTTCAACTGGAACCGCATCCCGGCGGAGTACCTGGTGACCAACGTGAAGCTCTGCCGGGGCGGCAAGCTGTCCAAGCGCGCGGGCTTCCTGCACATCAAGAAGGGCCGCGTGGAGGGCCTGGGCGTGGGGGCGCCCACGCGCGAGGACATCCCCGTGCTCGACGGCCAGGGCCAGGTCTGCGCCCCCGGCTTCGTGGACGTGCACGTGCACTTCCGCGAGCCCGGCCAGGAGGAGAAGGAGACCGTGGCCACGGGCGTGAAGGCCGCGGCGTGCGGCGGCTTCACCAGCGTGGTGACCATGCCCAACACCTCGCCGCCGGTGGATACGGCGGCCATGGTGCGCTACATCATCGACCGCGCGGCCGAGGCCGACCTCTGCCGCGTGTTCCCCACCGGCGCCATCAGCCGCGGCCTGCAGGGCGAGGCCCTCACGGAGTTCGGCGACCTGATCCGCGCCGGCGCCGTGGGCTTCACCGACGACGGCAAGCCGGTCATGCACGGCAAGCTCATGAACTACGCCCTGCAGTACGCCAGGCGCCTGGGCGTGACGGTCACGTCCCACGCCGAGGACTGCACCCTGTCCGGCTCCGGCGTCATGCACGCGGGCTACTGGTCCACCAAGCTGGGCCTGGCCGGCATCCCGCGCACGGCCGAGGACAGCATGGTCTACCGCGACTGCGAGCTGGCCAAGGCCACCGGGGGCCACCTGCACGTGGCCCACGTGTCCACCCGCGGCGCCGTGGAGATCATCCGCCGCGCCAAGGAGGAGGGCGTGAACGTGACCGCCGAGGTCACGCCGCACCACCTGTCGCTGGACCATTCGCGCTGCGGCGACTTCTCCACCCACGCCAAGATGAACCCGCCCCTGCGCGAGGAGACGGACATCGAGGCCGTGACCCAGGGCCTGGTGGACGGCGTGCTGGACTGCGTGGCCACGGACCACGCGCCCCACACGTCCATGGAGAAGGAGCTCATGTTCGACCAGGCGCCCTTCGGCGTGGTGGGCCTGGAGACCAGCTTCGCGGTCTGCAACACCTTCCTCGTGCGGGAGGGCAAGCTGGACCTGGGCGCCCTGGTGGCGCGCATGACCGAGAACGCCGCGGACATCTACCACCTGCCCGCGGGCCGGCTGGAGGAGGGCGGCGAGGCCGACTTCGTCCTGCTGGATCCGGACGAGACCTGGCGCGTGGGCCCCGACCACCTGCGCACCAAGAGCCGCAACTCCCCGTACCTGGGCGCCACGCTCACCGGGCGCGTCAAGGCCACGTTCCTGCGCGGCCGGCTGACCTGGCGCGACGGGGACTGATGCCGTAGAATGGACGGGGCGCCCGCCGCGGCGCCCCGCACCCACCCCTGGGAAGGACCGATCTCCATGCCCCGTGCGCGGATCACCCCGTGCCTCCTGCGGCGGCCCCTGCGGCTGCCGGAGCTGGCCATCGCCGCCCTGCTGCTGGCCGGCCTGTCCGGCTGCGCCCGCTTCAACACGTACTACAACGCCGAGAAGGCCTTCTCCGACGCGGAGCACGTGCGCGAGGAGCGCATCAAGACCGGCGACGACGTGACCAAGGCCACCAACGTGCAGGCGGAGGACTACCGCCGCACCATCCAGAAGTGCCGCAAGCTCCTGGAGAACTACCCGGGCCACTCCCTGAGCGACGACTGCCTCTTCCTCATGGGCAAGAGCCATCACCGGCTGCAGGAGTACAACGCTTCCATCGAGCAGCTCGATCTGCTGTTCACCAACTTCCCGGCCACGCCGTACGCGGAGGAGGCCCTCTTCCTGCAGGCCGCCAACCACATGTTCAACGGCAACGTGGACCGCTCCAACGACTACCTGGAGCAGCTCCGCGACCGCTTCCCCGAGAGCCGCTTCCAGGCGGAGGCCCTGCGCGTGCGCGGCGAGAACGCCTTCGCCCTGGAGCGTTGGGAGACGGCCAGCGAGAGCTACGCCGCCTTCGTGGACACCCATCCCGACGACGAGCGCGCCGGGGAGGTGGGCCTGGACCTGGGCCAGGCCCTCTGGCGACGGGGAGACTACGCGGAGGCCGCGCGGCGCCTCGAGGCCGCCGCCCCGCGCTGCCGCGAGCGGGAGGACGACTTCCGGGCCCGCCTGCTGCGTGCGCGCTGTCTGATCCGCCTGGACCGCACCGCCCAGGCCGATTCCCTGCTGTCGGACCTGGGCTCCGACGCCGCCCTCTACGAAGGCGAAGGCCTGGTGGCCGTGGCCCGCGCCGAGCTCCAGCTCGCCGCGGGCGACGCCGACGCCGCCCTCTCCACCCTGAGCACCATGCCCGACGCCTGGAACCGCGGCGACGTGTCCTTCCAGTCGGGAGAGATCCTGGGCCGGCTCTACCTGGAACGGTGGGACCTGGAGAAGGCGGCGGAGCAGTTCCGCATCGCGGCGCGCGGGGGGCGCGTGCTGGAGGATCCGGACACGGTCAAGCGCCTGGACAGGGACCTCTCCACCTACATGAGCAACGAGCAGCGGCTGGACGGCGCCACGGGCGAGCAGAGGTCGGACCTGCAGCTGGACCAGGCCAACACGCTGCTCTTCAGCCTGGGTCGTCCCCGCCTCGCCCTGGACCGCTACCTGGAGGTGGTGGCGGCCGAGGACGCCGACAGCCTGGCCGTGGTGCGCAGCCTCTACGGAGCGGTCACCGTGTACCGCGACCGCCTGGATCTTCCCGATTCCGCCGCGGTCTACGCGGACCGTCTGCTGGTCGAGCATCCCGATTCGCCCCAGGCCCTGGTCCTCAGCGAAGGCGGACAGGTGGACCTCTACGCGGTCCTGCGGGAGCGGGAGCGGGAGGCGGCCCTCCTGGCCGCGGCCAATCCCGACGCCGCCCCGGTCCCCGGGGAGCCGGGGCCCGGCATGACCGCGCCGGACCGTCCGCAGCCCGCGGCGGACCTCCTGGCTCCCACGGACGGGCGCCGCTCGTTCTGGCGCCTGCGCAAGCTGGAACGCAACCGCAACGCCGGCCTCCTGTCCGGCTGACGCCCGAGGAGGCTCGCGTGACGGATCCCGCCCTCAGCGCCCCGCTGCGTCTGGAAGGCCGCGTGGCCGCCCAGGCCCGCGTGTCCGCGTCCATGCTGCGCCTGGACCTGCATCTGGAGGCGCCCGCGCCCGCGTCCCCCGGACAGTTCTGCATGCTGAACCTCGCCGGCGAGTCGGCCATGACCCTCTCGCGTCCGCTCTCCATCCTGGAGGCCGACGGCGACCGTCTCAGCCTGCTCTACAAGGTGGTGGGTCGCGGCACCCGCCTGCTGGCCGACCTGCCGCCGCAGGCCCAGGTCCGCGTGCTCACGCCCCTGGGCACGGCCTTCCCGGCCCCGCAGGACGATCGCCCGCGCCTGCTGCTGGCCGGCGGCGTGGGTCTGCCCCCGCTGCATTGGTGGCACCGGGTCCACGGCCGCGCCCAGGACGTGCCGTGCTTCGGCGCGCGCGACGGCGCGGACGCGCCCTGGCCCCTGCTTCCCTCGCCCTGGCGCGTGAGCGTGGACGCCCTGCGGGACGTGCCCGCAGGCCGCACGGCGGTCCAGGGCAACGTGGTGGAGCTCGCGCGCGGTCTCACGGCGCAGTCCGGGGCGGACCACGTGGTGCTGGCCTGCGGGCCGGTGCCGCTGCTGGCCGCCGCCGCCCGCTTCGCCGCGGAGCGAGGCTGGCCCTGCCACGTGTCCCTGGAGGAGCGCATGGGGTGCGGCTACGGCGTATGCCGCGGCTGCGTGGCGCCGACGCCGCACGACGGTCCCTGGCGCCTGGTCTGCAAGGACGGTCCGGTGCTGCCCGCGGACGCTGTGGACTGGGACCGCTTCGGCCTGGCCCCCGCGGCCGCCGCCCAGGCCTACGACGCCCCGACCCGCCTGCTCCCCGAGGAGGACCCCGCGTGACCGCCCTGCCCGCCTGGCTCCCCTTCGACCCCGCTTCGCCGGTCACCCTGGGGCCGCGCACCCTGCCCGGCCGCATCTGGACCGCGTCGGGCTGTTTCGGCTATGGCCTGGACGGCGCCGACATCCGCGACGCCCGCGGGGCAGGCCCCTTCGCGGGCCTGGGCGCCGTGGTCACCAAGACGGTCACGCCCGCGCCGCGCCGCGGCAATCCGCCGCCGCGCGTGTGGGGCACCGTGCACGGGGCGCTGAACTCCATCGGGCTGGAGAACGTGGGCCTGGACCGCTTCCTGGACGACGTGGTGCCGCGCCTGGCGGGCGCCGGCACGCCCTTCGTGGTGAGCCTGGCGGGCACGCGGCCGGACGAGTTCGGCGTCATGACCCGGCGGCTGCGGGCCGCGGCGTTGGACGTGCCGGGCTGGCACGGCGTGGAGCTCAATCTGAGCTGCCCCAACGTGGCCAAGGGGGGCGTGGACTTCGGACGCGACCCGGACACGGTCCGCGCCTGCACCGAGGCCGCCGCCGCCGAGATCGGGGAGCGTCTGCTCACCGCCAAGCTCACGCCCAACTCCGCGCGCATCGCCCCCCTGGCCGCCGCCGCCGCCGCGGGGGGCGCCCACGCCGTGACCGCCGTGAACACGCTGGTGGGCATGGACGTGGACCTGCGCACGGGCAAGCCGGTGCTGCCCCGTCGACGCGGCGGCTACAGCGGTCCGGGCATCCTGCCGGTGGCCTTGGCCAAGGTGGACGAGATCGTGCTGGAGACCGGCGTGCCGGTCATCGGCGTGGGGGGGATCCGCACCGCGGAGGACGCGTTGCGCTTCTTCGCCGTGGGGGCCGTGGCCGTGCAGGTGGGCACGGCGCAGATGGACGACCCCTTCGCCGCCGCCGCCGTGGCCGCCGGCCTGAACGGCGGCGGGGCCGCCTAGGAGCGGCCCCGCGCGGGTCGTCGGCGGCGATCGCGGCGGCTCGTCAGTAGTCCAGCGGCTCCGCGTAGTCGTCCATGGGATCGTCCTCGGGCAGCTCGTCGTCGGGATCGTCATCCAGATCGGCCGCGCCGTCGTCATCGTCGCCGTCGTCGGCGTCGGGCAGGCCGTCGGGGAAGTCGGCCTCCAGCAGGTCCACCAGGCTGGTGGTGCTCAGCAGCAGGCGCTCGGCCAGGCGCTGGCCCAGCACCACGGCCTCCGCGCCGGAGCCGCGGATCACGGCCTGGTCCTGCGAGAGCCCGCTGGGCGACCCCACCGCCCCGGTCAGCACCAGCTCCTCCTCGGTGGCCTGGGCCAGCACGCCCACGGGGCAGTCCTGATCCGAGCAGATGCGCTCGCGGAAGGCCAGCTCGCCCAGCATCTCCTGGCAGCTCAGCTCGTTGTGCACGGCCTGGCAGGCCTCCAGCACCTCCACGTCGCCGCGCCGGCAGAGCAGGGCGATGGTGCCCTGGCCGGCGCCCGGCAGCATCATCTCCGGGAAGAAGATCTCCGACACAAGATCCTGCACGCCGAGGCGCTCGGCGGAGGCGGCGGGGATGACCAGGGCGTCCACCTCGTCGTTCTGGAGGTAGGCGTCCAAGGCCTTCACCGTGCCGCCGTAGATGAGCTTGGGCGTGAGGTGGGGCCACAGCGCCGCGATCTGGGCCTGGGAGCGCAGGCTGAGCACGCCCACGCGGGTGTGCTCGGGGAGGTCGTCGGCGATGATCCCCTTCTTGTGCAGCAGGGCGTCGAACGGGGTGGCGCGGGGCAGGACCGCGGCGATCTCCACGTCGTCGGGCAGGGTGTGGGCCAGGTCCTCGGCGCCCACGTCCAGGATCTGGTACTCGCCGTCGCGCAGGCGCATGACGAGCACGTCCACCTCCGAGGGGGAGGAGACGTTGAACAGCTCCGACGCCGAGCGGCGGTTGGAGACGGGGTCCGTCACGGTCACCATGTCGAAGATGGCCCGCGGATGGGTGGCCTGGAGCTGGGCGATGACGTGCTGGGTCTGCGCCCGGTTCAGGCGTCCGTCCAGGGTGCCCAGGGTGAAGGTGGCCTCGCTCTTCAAGCTCGTCTCCCGTCGACGTCCGTGGTCAGCGGCCGGCCAGGACGTCGCGGACCAGGGAACCGATCCGTGCGGCGTCGTCGTCGGCCAGGGCCGGATGGATGGGCAGGGCCAGGATCTCCGCGCCCGCCCGCTCGGCGTGGGGCAGGGGCCCCGCGCAGCGGCAGAACTGCGCCAGCTCGGTGCGGTGCAGGGGCGGGTCGTAGTACACGCCCGTCTCCACGCCGTGCTCCGCCAGGCGCGCCTGGAGTCTGCCACGGTCCGGGCAGCGAATCCAGTACTGATGACGCGACCAGCGCGTGCCGCTGGCCGGCGGCGGGGGCGTGGGCCGGAAGTCCGCGGGGATCAGATCGTCGTAGATGGCGGCGGCGCGCAGGCGGTCGGCCTGCTCGTCGTGGAAGCGGCCCAGGCGGATGCGGATGACCAGGGCCTGCAGCTCGTCCAGCCGGCTGTTCCAGCCGGGGAGCACGCGGTCGCCCAGGGTCACGGCGCCGTGGTTGCGCAGGCGGCGGAGGGCTGCGGCGTCGGCCTCGTCGCGGCAGAGGATCAGGCCGCCGTCGCCCCAGCCGGGCAGGTTCTTGGTGGGGTAGAAGCTCAGGGCGCCCATCCGGCCGAAGGAGCCGCAGGGGCGTCCGCCCGCCCAGGTCCCGAAGGCCTGGCAGAGGTCCTCGATCAGGGGCACGCCGTGGCTCGCGGCCAGCTCCAGCAGCGGCTCCATGGCGCAGGGGATGCCGAAGAGATGCACGGGGAGCAGGGCGCCGGTGTGCCCGCCCACGGCCGCCGCGGCCAGGCCCGGGTCCAGGTTCAGGGTCAGGGGATCGATGTCCGCGAAGACCGGCACGCCCCCCAGGCGGACGATGGCCTCCACGGTGGCCGCGAAGGTGAACGGCGTGGTCACCACCTCCACGCCGGGCCCCACGCCGGCCAGCTGCAGGGCCAGCAGCAGGGCGTCCGAGCCCGAGGCCACGCCCACGGCCGCGGCCGCGCCGCAGGCGGCGGCCATCTCCGTCTCCAGGGCGGCCACCTCCTCGCCCAGGATGAAGCGGCCGCCGGCCAGCAGACGCTCGACCCCTGCCAGGATCTCGTCCCGGCAGGGGATCAGCGGGGTGGTCAGGTCGTAGCGGGGGACGCCGGCGGGCGTCCGGTGGCCGTCGTGCATGCCGCTCAGGCGCGGTCGGGACGGCCGAAGCTGCGGTACCGGAAGCCGGCGTCCGCCATCATCCTGCTGGTGTACACGTTGCGGCAGTCCAGGAAGACCTTTCCCTTCATCAGCCCGCCCAGGCGCTGCAGGTCCAGCTGGCGGTACTCGTTCCACTCGGTGACCAGGATGGCCAGATCCGCGCCCTCGCAGGCGTGGTAGGGGCCGTCGCAGTACATCAGCTCGGGGTGGACCTCGCGGAAGTTGGCCGCGGCCACGGGGTCGTGCACGCGCAGGGTGGCGCCCGCGGCCTGCAGGCGCTGCACCAGCCCGCGGCTCGGGGCGTCGCGGATGTCGTCGGTGTTGGGCTTGAAGCTCAGGCCGAGCAGGGCCACGGTCCTGCCCTTCAGGTCCGGCGTCAGTTCCCGCGCCTTGGCCATGGCGACGTCCGGCAGGCCGGCGTTCACGCCGATGGCCGCGCGCACGATGGTCATGTCGGTCCCCGCCGTCTCGGCGATGTGCACGATGGCGTTGGTGTCCTTGGGCAGGCAGGAGCCGCCGTAGCCCAGGCCCGCGTGCAGGAACTTGGAGCCGATGCGCTTGTCCAGGCCCATGGCCTTGGCCACCATGCCGATGTTGGCGCCCACGGCGTCGGCCAGCGTGGCCAGCTCGTTGATGTAGGAGATCTTCACGGCCAGGAACGCGTTGCTGGCGTACTTGATGAGCTCGGACGTCTCGATGTCCGTGTGCACGATGGGCGTCTCCAGCAGGTAGAGCGGCCGGTAGATGTCGCTCATGATCTGCTTGGCCTTCTCGCTCTCCGTGCCGATGACCACGCGGTCCGGCCGCATGAAGTCCTCGATGCTCGAGCCCTCGCGCAGGAACTCGGGGTTGCTGGCCATGTCGAAGGGCACCGGCTCGGGCTGGGCCGCCAGGATGGCCTCCTTGACCTTGCGCGACGTGCCCACAGGCACCGTGCTCTTGGTCACCACCACGGTGTAGCGGTCCATGGCCTCGCCGATCTCGCGGGCCACGTTCAGCACGTACTCCAGGTTGGCCTCGCCCGTGTCCGCCATGGGCGTCTGCACGGCGATGAAGATCACGTCGGTGGCCTTCATGGCCTCGGTCAGCGACGTGGTGAAGAACAGGCGCTTGCCGGCCACGTTCTTGGCCACGAGCTGCTCCAGCCCGGGCTCGTAGATTGGCATGATGTTCTCGTGCAGCTCGGCGATGCGCTTCTCGTTGATGTCCACGCACCAGACCTCGTGGCCGAAGTCGGCCAGGCAGGCCCCCGAGACGAGACCGACGTATCCGGTCCCGATCATGCAGATGCGGCTCATGCAAGACTCCTTGGTTCGATGAAAGAGGCGATGACGCCCCTCAGGCGTTCATCAGGCGCAGCCAGTCCTTGTAGATGCAGCGGTCGGCCACGACGTCCAGGCCGGCCGCGCGGGCGCGGTCCTCGGCTTCCGGGTGGCTGACGCCCTCCTGCAGCCAAACCGCGCCGTCGCCGCGCGCGATGGCGGCGTCCACGATCCCGGGCACGGCGTCGCTGCGGCGGAACACGTCCACCACGTCCACGGTCCCGGGAATATCGGCCAGGGACGGGTAGATCTTGACCCCGGGAAACGCGTCCAGGACGGGATTCACGCCCACCACCTCGAAGCCCTGGCCCGCCAGGAAGCGGGCGATGCCGTGGCTGGCGCGCTCGGGATTGTCCGAGATGCCCACCACCGCGATGCGGCGCATGCCCTGCAGCACGCGCAGGATGACGGCGTCGAGCTCCGGACCGGGAGAGACGGGACCGATGTCGTGGCCCATGCAGCCTCCTTGGCGACGGCCGCGACGGGGCCGCGGCGGGGTTCTGGGGACGGATCCAGGGGCCAGTCTAAGTCGCGTGCCGGGGCTTGTCCAGCGCGCGGGAGACGGGGGGAAATTCTGGGTTCCCAGGCCGCCAAGCGGTTGTTAATCTTCGACCAAGGAGTCCGTGCCACCCCGATGAGGAGCCGCCATGAATCCCGTGCTGATGACCGCCATCCTCCTGGCCGCCCTGGCGCTCTTCGCCGACACCATCGCCAAGCGCCTGTGGCTGCTGCGGGCCGCGGAGCCGGAGAACCGGCTGGATCGGCCCTGGGAACGCCTGCGGCGGCTGCTCGTGGTGGGGTTCGGGCAGGAGCGGCTGCTGTGGGAGCCGGCGGCCGGCTGGATGCACGCGGCCATCTTCTTCGGCTTCCTGGCCGTGTCGCTGCGCACCGTGACCCTGATCGGCCGCGGCTTCGACGCAGACTTCCAGCTCCTGCCCGGCGTCCTGGGCGGGCTGTACATGGCGCTGAAGGACACCTTCGTGGTGGTGGTGCTGGCGGCCATCCTCACCGGCCTCTACCGGCGCCTGGTGCTGCGGCCCGAGCGGCTGCACCTCAACCTGGAGGGCGTGCTGATCCTGCTGTGGATCGCCGCGCTCATGCTCACGGACCTGCTGGGCGACGCCGCCCTCTTCGCCCTGGAGCCCCACCACCCCGAGCGCGGCTGGGCCTACGTGTCCACGGCCGTCTCCGGCGCCTTCGCCGGCCTGCCGGAGGCCACGGTCCACGGCTGGCATGCGGCCATGTTCTGGGGTCACATCGTGCTGGTGCTGGCGTTCCTGAACTTCCTGCCCTTCGGCAAGCACTTCCACGTGATCACGGCCCTGCCCAGCGTGTTCACCATGAAGCTGGGCGCGCCGGCCTCGCCCGCGCGCATGGAGTTCGAGGGGCGCGAGACCTTCGGCGTGGGCAAGGTGGAGGACTTCTCCTGGCGGCGCATCCTGGACATGTACTCCTGCACCGAGTGCGGCCGCTGCACCGTGCACTGCCCCACCGCCACCACGGGCAAGCCCCTGAAGCCGCGGGAGCTGATCGTGGCGGAACGGGACCACCTGTACTCCATCGCCGGGGAGCTGCAGAGCGTCGGCAAGCTGAAGGCGGCCGGACGTGCGCAGGAGGCGGCGGCGGCGGCGGCGGCCATCGAGCGGCCGCTGATGGCGGGCGGCGTCATCGATCCCGACGTGCTCTGGGCCTGCACCACCTGCGGCTACTGCCAGACCGTGTGCCCGGTGGCCATCGAGCACGTGAACCACGTCATCGACCAGCGCCGCTACCTGATGATGACCGAGGCCAGCATGGAGCCGGCCCTGGCCAACGCCGTGCGCGGCCTGGAGACCAACTCCAACCCGTGGAACGCCTCCAGCGGCGCGCGGGAGGACTGGATCGGCGAGCTGGAGGTGCCGCGCCTCTACGAGACCGGCCGCGCCGACTACCTGCTCTTCGTGGGCTGCGCCGGGGCCTACGACGAGCGGAACAAGGACGTGCTGCGCGCCCTCTGCCGCCTCATGACCAAGGCGGGCGTGAGCTTCGCCGTGCTGGGCAAGGAGGAGGGCTGCTGCGGCGACCCGGCGCGGCGCATGGGCCACGAGTACCTCTTCGAGATGCAGGCCCAGCAGAACGTGGCCACGTTCCGGAAGTACCAGGTGGGCAAGGTGGTCACCGCCTGCCCCCACTGCTTCAACATGATCGCCAACGAGTACCCCCAGTTCGAGCTGACGGGCGTGGAGGTCATCCACCACACCCAGCTCCTGGCGGAGCTGCTGGCCGACGGCCGCCTCAAGGTGCGACGCGACGCCGCCTCCAAGGTCACCTACCACGACTCCTGCTACCTGGGCCGCCACAACGGCATCTACGACGCGCCGCGGGAGATCGTGGACGCCCTGGGCCTGGAGCGCGTGGAGATGGCGCGCAGCCGCCGCGACGGCTTCTGCTGCGGCGCCGGCGGCGCCCGCATGTTCATGGAGGAGACCCTGGGCGAGCGCATCAACCAGAACCGCGTGGCCGAGGCCGCGGGCACCGGCGCCCGCGAGGTGGCGTCGGCCTGCCCCTTCTGCCTGACCATGCTGGGCGACGGGATCAAGGAGACGGACCGCGGCGAGACCCTGGCCGCCCTGGACCTGGTGGAGCTGGTGGAGCGCCAGCTCGCCGATTGAGGGTCCGCCCGCTCCGGTCTTGCAATCCCGGCGGATCGCCCCCATCATGCGACGACCCCGCCGGCCCCGGCGGGGTCGCTCCGTTGGACGAAGAAAGCGAGGCAACCATGGCGACCTATGCTCCCGTACGATCCACCCCCGCCCTGAACGCCCTCTGGGGCCGCGGCCAGGAGTTCCTGGGCTGCGAGCTGCCCATCATGTGCGGCGCCATGACCTGGATCTCGGACCCCAAGCTGGTCTCCACGGTCAGCAACATGGGGGGCTTCGCCTCGCTGGCCGGCGGCAACATGCCGCCGGAGCTGTTCGCCGCGGCCATCGACGAGACCCGCGGCCTGACGGAGCGCCCCTTCGCCGCGAACATCATCGTGATCGCCCCCAACTACAAGGCGCACCTGGACATCTGCTGCGAGAAGAAGATGAGCCACATCGTCTTCGCCGGCTCCATCCCGCGCCAGAGCGACGTGGAGCAGGCCAAGGCCAGCGGCGCCAAGGTGGTGTGCTTCGCATCCACGGCGTCCATCGCCGAGCGCATGATCAACTACGGGGCCGACGCCCTGGTCCTGGAGGGGAGCGAGGCGGGCGGCCACATCGGCCACGTGTCCACCGCGGTGCTGCTGCAGGACATCCTCATCCCGTACGCGGCGCAGCTGCCCATCTTCGTGGCGGGCGGCATCGCCCACGGGGGCATGATCGGCCACCTGGTGCTCATGGGCGCTGCGGGCGCCCAGCTCGGCACGCGGTTCGTGGTGGCGGACGAGTGCCAGGCCCATCCCAAGTTCAAGGAAGCCTTCATCCGCGCCCGCGCCCGCGAGGCCATCAGCACCCCCCAGTACAGCTCGCGCCTGCCGGTGGTGGCCGTGCGCGCCCTGAAGAACCAGGCCATGGACCGCTTCGGCGAGCTCCAGCTCGAGCTGCTGGAGAAGCTGGCCAAGGGCGAGATCAGCCGTCAGGACGCCCAGTACAAGGTGGAGGAGTACTGGGTGGGCTCGTTGCGCGAGGGCGCCGTGGACGGCAACATCGAGAAGGGATCGCTCATGGCGGGCCAGTCCGTGGGCCTGGTGCACAAGACGCAGCCCATGCGCGAGATCCTGACCCAGCTCGTGGACGAGGCCGACGCGGCCGTGACGGCCGCCCGCCAGCGCCTGGTCGGGTGACCCTCGCCTTGACGCGTCGCGCGGCCAATCCCTATTATACGTGACAGATGCGCGGGTCGGCCGGACCGGCCCGCCTCCTGTTGCCTGTCCCATGGTCCCAACCCCCTCGCGAGGTCGATCATGTCCCGAAAGACTCCCTGGGCCGTCCTTGCCGCCGTCATCGTCCTGTCCCTGTCCGGTCTCGGCGGCTGCGGTCGGGACGAGGGCCCCGCCGCCCCGGGCGGCGCCCGGCTGGACGTGCTGACCGCTCCCGCGACGTTGGCCACCCCCTGGACGCTCACCGGTCCCGACGGCTACCACGCCCAGGGCGTCGGCACGCGGGAGCTGGGGAACCTGGCTCCCGGCTCCTACGAGCTGACCTGGTCGGCCGTGGAGGGCTGGGTGCGCCCCTGGCCGCACACCGTGGCCGTGGAAGTGGGCGAAGAGCCGGGCGTGGTCAGCGGCGAGTACCGCGAGAACGTGCCCAGCACCGTGGTGCTGGAGGGCGACGCCGACGCCGCCGGCGCGGCCTGGACCCTCCGCGGCAGCGAAGGCCTGGTGCTCCAGGGCGTGGGCACCGCCGTCCTCGCCGACGTGGACGCCGGCCGCTACGAGATCACCTGGTCCGCCCCCGCGGGCTGGCTCAACACCGGACCCACCCGTCAGGCCGGCACCGTGTTCGGCGACGAGCTGACCTTCAGCGCCGGCTTCGTGGTGGACGTGGACCTGCCCGCCGGCTTCGAGTACGTGCCCGCCGGCACCTTCAGCATGGGCTCGCCCGCGGACGAGTGGGGCCGCCAGTCCGACGAGGACGCCCACGAGGTCACCCTCACCAACGACTACATGATCGCCGCGCGCGAGGTCACCGCCCTGAGCTACGCCAACCTGGCGGCCTGGGCCCTGGACCAGGGCCACGCCCGCTGGGACTCGCTCTTCCTGAATCCCGACACCACCTTCTTCACCGTGGACTCCTTCACGGTGCGGATGGACACCATCGTCACGCTGTTCGACAACCTGGGGTCGGGCCGCGTGCCCCTGCTCCATCCCACCCTGGGCAACCTGACCGTCCGCACGGTCGTGGACAGCCTGGCCACGGCCGTGCCCAGCCAGCCCGCCACCGGCATGAACTGGTTCGGCGCCGCGGCCTACTGCGACTGGCTGAACCTGCAGGGGGGCCTGGCCCTGGCCTACGACCACGACACCTGGCTGCCGACGGGTGCCGACCCCTATGCCGTGGAGGGCTACCGCCTGCCCACGGAGGCCGAGTGGGAGTACGCGGCGCGCGCGGGCGAGACCGACGCCTTCAGCTCCGGCCCCGTGGTCAACCCCATCTGCGACGACCCCAACCTGCAGCTGGTGGGCTGGCACTGCGACGGCGCCATGCACGACGTGGCCCGCAAGCTGCCCAGCGGCTGGGGCCTCTACGACATGCACGGCAACGCCTGGGAGTGGTGCGCCGACGGCTGGGACACCTATCCCGAGGGCCCCGTGACCGATCCCTACGTGATGCGCCTGGACGCCCAGGAGCTCACCCGGGCCACGCGGTGGGAGCAGGCGCCGCCCGCGGACCTGAACCTGGCCGCCAAGGTCCTCCCGTCCGCGGCCATCGTGCGCGGCGGTTCCGCCCTCGACTTCGCCATGATGTGCCGCAGCGCCAACCGCGGCGGCTACGACGCCTTCTGGGCCCACGGCCGTCTCGGTTTCCGCCCCGTGCGCACCCTGCCCCCCGAGGAGGGGCGCTGAGCGACGGCGTCGGCGGACGTCCACGACGCGAACGGGGCTCCCCGCCTGGGGAGCCCCGTTCCTTTTTGCCGCCGCCGGCCGCGCCGCTCAGCCCGGCAGATGGGCCCGCGCCATCTCCTGCACCAGGCCGTCGGCCAGCCCCACCTGCGGCACGTGCATGAGCTGCGCGCGCGACCACTTCATGACCGCCAGGTAGATGCGCGCCGCGGGCAGGATCACGTCGGCCCGGTCGGGCCGCAGGCCCAGCAGGCGGATGCGCTCCTCCATCCCGTACGGCTCGATGGTCAGGGCCACGTGCTTGATCAGCGGGTAGGACACCGGCTGGCCCTTCTTCAGGCCCGTGAGGTTGAAGATCTTGTTGATGTTGCCGCCGCTGCCCACCGCCTGCAGGGGACCGTGGGGCCGGGCGCGCGTCTTGAGCCAATGCCGGAGCTCGTCCCACTCCTCATCGGGCACGCGGCCGTTGAGCAGGCGCACGGAGCCGATGGCGAAGGAGCGCTGGGCCAGCACCACGTGGTCGCGGATCACCGTGATCTCCGTGCTGCCGCCGCCCACGTCCACGAAGAGGGCCGCCTGCCCCTCGGGCAGGAGCACGGACAGGTGGTTGGCGTAGAGGATCTTGGCCTCCTCCGTGCCGTCGATGAGCTCCAACTCCAGCCCCGACTCGCGGCGGATGGCCGCGGCCAGCTCCTCGCCGTTCGCCGCCTGGCGCATGGCCGACGTGGCGCAGGCGCGGCAGGCCGCGGGACCGTAGGCCCGCACCAGCAGGGCGAAGGCGCGCATGGTGTCCAGCAGCCGTTCGGCCGTGCGGTCGCCGATGCGTCCGTCGCGGAACACGTCCTCGCCCAGGCGCAGGGGCATGCGGATCATGGACTCCTTCACGGTGACCACGGCGTCGCCGTTGCGGAAGGCGCGCGCGAAGAGCAGCCGGATGGCGTTGGAGCCCACGTCCAGGGCGGCGAAGGGGGTTCCGGGCGTCACGTGGCGTCCTTTCCGCAGGCGCGCAGCAGGCGGTAGGTGGCCTCCTGGGCCCGCACGCGCGGCTTGCGCGGCTCGCGGTAGGAGTTGCGCAGATCGGCGTCGAGCACGCGGGTCTTCACCGTGTCGGCGTCGTGCAGGTCGAAGAGGGCGAGCAGGAGGTCGCGGAGGCGCGGCTCGCGGATCGGCACCATCACCTCGATGCGTTTCTCGAAGTTGCGCGGCAGCCAGTCCGCAGAGCCGATCCAGACCTCGGGATCGCCGTCGTTGCCGAACACGATGATGCGCGCGTGCTCCAGATAGCGGTCGATGAGCCCGCCGGCGCGGATGTTCTCGCTCACGCCCGCGATCCCCGGCCGCACCGAGAACATGCCGCGCACCAGCAGCCGCACGGGCACGCCGGCGCGCGACGCCTCGTAGAGCTTGGCCACCATGAGGTCGTCGCTCAGGTTGTTGAGCTTCACGTCCAGGCGGCCGCGGGGGCCCAGGGCGATCTCGCGCTCCACGCGGCGGGTGAACTCCTCGCGCGCGTTGTAGGGCGAGACCACCAGGTGCCGGAACGCCGACGCCTGGTAGGGGCGGCGGATGAGGTCGAACATGTGCGCGACCTCGTCGGTCAGGTCCGGGTCCGCGGTCATCAGCGTGAGGTCCGAGTAGAAGCGCGCCGTGTCCTCGTTGTAGTTGCCCGTGCCGATCATGGCGTAGCGGCGCATCCGGCGGCGCTCCAGGCGCGTGATCAGGCAGGCCTTGGCGTGCACCTTCAGGCCCGGCACGTCCACGAACACGCGCGCCCCCTCCTCGCGCAGGCGCTCGGTCCAGTGGAGGTTGGCCTCCTCGTCGAACCGCGCCTGCAGCTCCATGACCACCGTCACCTCCTTGCCGTTGCGCAGGGCGTTGATCAGGGCGTTGACCACCGCCGAGTGCCGCGCCACGCGGTAGAGGGCGATCTGGATGGAGGTGACGCGGGCGTCCAGGGCCGCCTCGCGCAGCACGTCCAGCACGTGGTCGTAGGGGTGGTAGGGGAAATGGAGCAGGATGTCGCGCTCCGCCATGGCCTCGAAGCCGCTGCGCCCCGCGGGCAGGTCCGGGTGGGGGATGGGCGCGATGGGGGCGTAGGTCAGCCCCGGCACGCCCAGGTCCGGGAATTTCACCAGGTCCGAGCGGTTGTGGTAGCGGGCGCCGGGATGCACGGAGTCGTCGCGGGGGATCTCCAGCTTCTCCAGCAGCACGTCCAGCAGGTCCGACGGCATGGTGGCGTCGTGCACGAAGCGCACCGTGGAGCTGTGGCCGCGCTTCTTGAGGCTGCGCGTGATGCGCGCCATGTAGCTCTCCTGGATGTCGTCGTCCAGGTCCAGGTCGGCGTCGCGGGAGAACTTGACCATCCAGGCGCGGCGCACGTCGTGGGGGAACATGGCGAAGATCTCGTGCAGGTTGGCGCGGATCACGTCGTCCAGGTAGATCACGCAGCGATCCTGCTTGCGGTCCGGCAGGATCACGAAGCGGGGCAGCACGTCCGTGGGCATCTCCATCAGGATGTCCAGGGGCGGCTTCTCGCCCGTCGAGTCCTCCAGCCGCACGGCCAGGTAGATGGAGCGGTCCTGCAGAGGGCGCAGGGCCGTGGTCTTGGTCAGCAGGATGGGGTTGATGCGGTGCCGCACCTTGTCCCGGAAGTAGGCGGTCACGAACTCGGCCTGGGCCTTGGACAGTCCCGACTCGTCCACCACGTGGATGCCGTGGGTGGCCAGGTCCTCCAGGATCCGGCCGTACAGGGCGTTGAAGCGGTCGGCCTGACGGCGGGCCTCGGCCTGCACGCGTTCCAGCACCTCCGCCGGGTCGTGGCGGATCAGGCCGCGGCTCTTGCGGCCCAGGCGCGCCAGCCGGCGCAGGGTGGCCACGCGCACGCGGTAGAACTCGTCCAGGTTGTTGGAGTAGATGCCCAGGAACTTCAGCCGCTCCAGGGGCGGCACGTCCGGATCGTCGGCCTCCTGCAGCAGGCGGGCGTTGAAGGCCAGCCAGCTCAGCTCCTTGGGGATGAAGAGGTCGTCGTCCAGGGGGAAGCCTTCGCGCGGCATGTCACTCCTCGGCGGGCGCGGCGGCGCCCAGGTCCAGGACTCCGCCCTTGTGGGGGCGGAGGAAGTGGCGCAGGCGGGCGCGTCCGGGACGCACCGCGTCCCAGCCGTCCACGTCCCACTCCAGCACGGTCAGGGAGCTCTTGGGCAGGGCGGTGCGCACGTCGGGGCAGAGCCAGGCGGCCAGCTCGCTCAGGCCGGGGTTGTGGCCGCAGAGCAGCAGCGTGCGCACGCTGCCGCCGTGGCGGCGCACCACGTTCCAGAGGGCAGGGGGGGCCCAGCAGTCGTAGAGGTCCGGGTCGCGGCGCAGGAGGCCGGGATCCAGGTCCAGCATCTCCGCGGCCACGGCGGCGGTGTCCAGGGCCCGCGGGGCGGGGCTGGTGACCACGCGCTCGGGCCAGAGACCCAGCTCCGCGGCGCGGGCCGCCACGTCCTGGGTGCGGCGCACGCCCTTGGGCATGAGGCCGCGCAGGAAGTCGGGGGAGCGGTGAGGCTCGGCCTTCCCGTGGCGGAGGATCAGCAGTCTCAGGGGGGCGTTCATCCCACCATGATACACCGAAAATGTGAATCCGGGATGAAAGCGACGGGGCGGAACGCACGCGCTCCGCCCCGTCGGGTGGCAGGGTCGAGCCGGCCTCAGTCCAGGGCCGCCAAGGCCTCGCGGAAGGGCCCCACCACGTCGAACAGGTCGGCCACGATGCCGTAGTCCGCCGCCTTGAAGATGGGGGCGTTGGGGTCCTTGTTGATGGCCACGATGCACTTGGAGGAGCTCATGCCCGCCAGGTGCTGGATGGCTCCGCTGATGCCGATGGCCACGTACAGGTTGGGGCTGACGGTCTTGCCCGTCTGGCCCACCTGGTGGCTGTGGGGCACCCAGCCCGCGTCCACGATGGCGCGGCTGGCGCCGGCCGCGGCGCCCATGGTCTGGGCCAGGTCGCGGATGAGCTGGTAGTTGTCGGCTTCCTTCAGGCCGCGGCCGCCCGAGACCACGATCTCCGCCTCGGTCAGCTCCACGGTCTTGCCGCCGGCCTGCTTGGTCTCCACCACGGAGGCCTTGGGCGTGAAGCCGTCCAGGCCGGGGTCGAAGGCCTCCACGGCCGCCGCGGCGCCGTCGCCGGCGTTGAGGGCGAAGGCGTTGGGCCGCACGCCCACCACGGCGGTGGCCGAGGCCACCTTCACGTCGGCGTAGCACTTGCCGGCGAACATGGGGCGGCGGATCACGAAGCCGCCGTCCCAGCTCAGGTCCACGCTGTCGCTGACGCAGGCGGCGTCCAGGCGGGCGGCCAGGCGCGGGGCCAGGTCCTTGCCCATGGCGGTGGCGCCCAGCAGCAGCAGGTCGGGCGAGTTCGCGGTGCAGAAGGCGGCCAGGGCGCGGCTCCAGCCCTCGCTGTTGTAGGCGGCGAAGGCGTCGCCCTTGGCCTGGAAGACCTTGTGGGCGCCGTGGGCGCCGGCGGGGGCGGCGTCGGCCTCGCCCAGCAGCACGGCCCAGACCTCGCCGCCGGCGGCGTCGCAGAGCGCGCGGGCCTTGCTGATCATCTGCCAGGCGACCTTCTTGACCGCCCCGTCCCGCTGCTCGATGAAGACTGCGATGTTCGGCATGTCGGTTCCTCCTCAGATGACCTTGGCTTCTTCGCGCAGCAGGCGCACGAGCTCCTTGGCGGCGGCGGCGGGATCGTCGTTCTGCACCAGCGTGCAGGCGTCCCGCGGCGCGGGCGGCACGTAGGCGGCCACGGTGGACAGGGCCGCCGGGACCTCCAGGCCCAGGTCGGCGCAGGTCAGGGTCTCCTGGGGCTTCATGCCGGCCTTCATGATGTTGGGCAGGCTGGGCAGGCGGGGCTCGTTCAGGCCCTTCTGGCAGGTGATCACCGCGGGCAGGGAGCCCGCCACCACCTCGGCGCCGCCCTCGATCTCGCGCGTGGCCGTGAAGGTGCCGTCGCCCAGCTCCAGAGCGGTCACCACGCAGGCCTGGGCGCAGTCCAGGTACTCGGCCAGCATGGGGCCCACCTGGGCGCTGTCGTCGTCGATGGCCTGCTTGCCGGTGAGGATCAGGTCGTAGCCGTCGCGCTTGAGCACCGCCGCCAGGACCTTGGCGATCTGCATGGGCTCGGCCGCGGCCAGGGCGGGCTCGTTGACGCGGATGGCCTTGTCGCAGCCCACGGCCAGGCAGTCCTTCTTGAGGGTCTCCAGGACCTGATCGCCGCCGATGGTGATGGCCGTCACCTCGCAGCCGTCGCCCAGCCGTTCCTTGATGCGCACGGCCTCTTCCACGGCGAAGGCGTCGTAGGGGTTGAGCACCCGGGTGAAGCCGGACCGGTCCAGCTCCGGCGCGGGGCTCGACAGGTTGATCCGGGTCTCCGAATCGGGCACCTGTTTCACGCAGACGGCAATCTTCATGATCCTCCTGCCTCTCGGTTGAACGTCGCAGTGCGGCGGGAATGGCGGACCGCAGCGGCCCGCGAAACGTTTTCGCAGTTGCGTGCCAACATAATCAAGGACCCGCCCGGCAGTCAATGCCGGCCCCGGCGCGGCGCGCGGTCAGGCGCTTCCACGCTCCAGGGCGCCGCCCACGTCGCGGTCCGAACGCTTGAGCAGCACCGCGAACACCACGCCCAGCACGCCCAGGCCCGCGAACATGAGCATGCTGGCGGTGTAGTCCTCCGTGGCGTCGCGCAGCAGGCCGTTGAGCCAGGGGAAGAGGGCCAGACCGATGTTCTGCACCGCGGTGCAGAGCCCGAAGGCGGTTCCCGTGTGCTCGTCCTTCACCACCAGGGGGATGGCCGGCCACATGGCCGCCGGCACCAGCACGAACGCGGCGCCCAGCAGGATCAGCGGCCCCACGGGGTAGAGGTCGGTCAGGCCCAGCAGCAGGTAGGCGGGGATCATCAGCAGCGAGCCCCACACCATGAGCGTGGCGCGCTTGCCCACGCGGTCCACAAGGTGCCCGGCGAAGGGCGCGAAGATCATCGACGCGAAGATGATGATGCTGGACAGCCCGCCCGCCGTCTCGAACATGTGCAGGAAGCTGGAGAACACGCGGGTCAGGAAGCCGCCGCTGGTCTCCGCCACGCGCGCCACGCCCCACTTGTCCACGAAGAAGTCCGTGCTCAGGGCCGTGAACGGGAACACCGCCGAGTAGAACAGCACGCACAGCATGGTCACGTACCAGAAGCTGGGTTTGAGCTTGGCGATGTCGCCGAAGGTGATCTTGTCCTCGGAGCCGGACTCCTGCAGGTCCGGCAGCTCGCGCTCGCCCTTGCGGTCCAGCACCACGTACACCGCGTTGCCCGCCAGGGAGATGCCGCAGAACAGCACCGCGGCCCACAGGCCGGCGTGGTAGCCGCCGTAGATCTCGGCGATGAGCTCGCCGGTGTTGAACGCGAACAGCGTGCCCAGCCGCGACACCGTCAGGGCCAAGCCGAAGGCCAGGGCCATCTCCTTGTTCTTGAACCACCGCGCCAGGATCGCGCTCTGGGCCACCACCAGGGGCTCGGCCCCCGCGCCGAAGAGGAAGCGGCCGGCCATGACCATGGGGATGCTCTTGGCCGACGCCACCACCACCGCGCCGGCCAGCACCAGCAGCGAGAAGAGCATGCTGGAGCGTCGCGTGCCCAGGCGGTCGATCAGGAATCCGCCGCCGAACACCGCCAGGATGGCCGCCACGCTGTACGCCGTGTAGAAGGAGCCGATGGTGCCGCGGCCGGCGCCCAGGTCGTCCACCAGCGAGGGCGCCAGGGCGCCGATGATGTCGTAGGCGAAGTAGCTGCCGAAGGTGAGCAGGCTGGCGAACAGCAGCACCGTGAAGCGGTAGCTGCGCGAGGCGGCGTGGACCATGGCGGGCCTCCGGTTGAAGATGGCGCCGTCGGGCGGCGGCGATCCCGGGACGATGCCCCTTCCGCCCCCCGGCGTCAACCGCGCGGGACTGGCGCCCCGCCGCGGCGGCGCCTATGATGCCGCGAAGATCGTCACGACGCCGTCCGACGCCCACCCGAGGAGACCCCGTGATCGAGCACCGCTGCGACATCCTGGTGATCGGCGCCGGCCCCGCCGGACTCGCCGCCGCCGCCGAGGCCGCGAACCGCGGCCTGGACGTCGTGCTGCTGGAGCGCGACCCCCGGCACCCGATCCATCGCCTGCCCCTGCCCGGGGTGTCCGTCGCGGCGGCCCACGGACGCCTGGACGGGCCCGGCGTCGTGACGGGGGAGCAGGCCGACGGCGTCCGCCGCCGTTGGCGCGCCGCCCACGTGATCCTGGCCGCGGGCGACCGTCCCCACCGGCCCAACGACGTCCCGGACGCCTTGCCCGGCCTGTTGGCCGCCGACGCGCCCGTTCCGACGCCGGTGCCGCCCACCGTGCTGGTGGCCGGCGGCGGACCGGCCGGCGTGGCCGCCGCCCTGCGCTGGCGCGAGGCCGGCGCCCGCGTGATCCTGGCCTGCCGCACCGCTCGCCTGCTGCCCGGTCTGGACGCCGATCTGGCCGCCCACCTGACGCGTCGCCTGCAGGTGCGGGAGGTGGACGTGCGCCCGCGCACCCGTCTGGTCTCGCTGCGGGCCGACGGCCCGGGCGTGGCGGCCACGCTGCGGGGCCCCGGCAGCGTCGCCGTGGAGCTCGCCGCCGCCTGCGCTATGCTGGCCGTGGGCCGCCGCGCCGCCTCGGAGGATCTGGGCCTGGACGGCCTGCCGGTCGTCCGCGACCGCCGCGGCCGCTTGCAGACCGATCCCTGCGGCCTGACCGCCGTGCCGGGCCTCTGGGCCGTGGGCGGACTGACCGGCACGCCCACCACCGAGCGCACGGCGCGGGCCGAGGGACGCGCGGCCGTGGCCGCCGCCGTCGGGGAACCCGCGCCGCCGCCGGCCTGGGACCACCTGCCGCGGCATTTGCCGGAGCCCCTGCAGGCCGCCGCGGTGGGACTGGACGCGGAGGAGGCCGCCGCCCGCGGTTGGGACGTGGCCGCCGCCCTGGGCGAACGCGACGGCTCCTGCGCCAAGCTCGTGGCGGAGCGGGAGGGTGGCCGCCTGCTCGGCGCCTTCCTCGCGGGGCCCACGGCCACGGCCGACGTTGAGGGCGCCGCGGCCCTGATGGCCGCCGGCGAGGGTCCTGTCGCCTGGGCCCATCTGGCCTCCAAGGACCCGGCCCTGGCCCTGGCGCTGCAGGCCCTGGCCGCGGACCTGAATCATGGCTGACGGCGCCGCCCTGGTGGCTGGGCTGCGGGCTCTGCTCGGCCCCGACGGCTGCCTGGCCGACCCCGCCGCCCGCCGCGTCTACGCCCGCGACGCCTCCCACCTGGAACTGGGCCGCCCCCTGGCCGTGGCCCTGCCGCGCACCCACGCGCAGGCCGCCGCCGTGGTGGCCCTCTGCGCGCGCCACGGCGTGCCCTTCACCGCCCGTGGCGCCGGCTCCGGCCTCTCGGGCGGCGCGTTGCCCCAGGAGGGCGCCGTGGTCGTCTCCGGCGCCCGCCTCCTGGAGCTGGAGGGCGCCGACGACCCCGCCCGCCCCTGGGTCCGCGCCGGCGCGGGCGTTCCCAACGCCTCCCTGGACCGCGCCCTGGCCCGCCGCGGCGGCGCGTTCGCCCCCGATCCCAGCAGCCAGGAGGTCTCCACCCTGGGCGGCAACATCGCCGAGAACGCCGGCGGCCCCCACTGCCTCAAGGTGGGCACCACCGTGCGGCACGTGCGCGCCCTGCGCTGGATCGACCCGCAGGGGAACACCTGGGACAGCCGCGGCGACGGTTGGGATCTCACCCCCCTGCTGGTGGGCAGCGAGGGCACCCTGGGTCTGATCACCGCCGCGGAGCTGACCGTCACCCCCCGCGAACCCGACCACGCCACCCTGCTGGTCTACCTGTCCAGCCTGGAGGCCGCCGCCGACGGCGTGCTGACCCTGCTGGGCGACGGCCTGCTCCCCGCCGCCCTGGAGGCCGTGGACGGCGCCATGCTGCAGCTCGTGGAGGAGGCCTTCGCCTTCGGCTTCCGCACCGATGCCGCCGCGGCCCTCATCGTGGAATTCTCGGGCACGGACGCCGCCGTGCGCCGCGACGCCGACCGCGCCGCCGCGCTCCTGCGCGCCGCCGGCGCCGAGGTGATCCCCGCCCGCGACGAGGCCGAACGCCTGGCCCTCTGGCGCTGCCGCAAGCGCGCCTTCGGCGCCGTGGGGCGTCTCTCGCCCAACTATGTGACCATGGACGTGGCCGTGCCCGTGGGCCGCCTGCCCGCCATGGTGCGCGCGGTGGGGGAGGCCGGCCGCGCCCACGGCGTGCGCATCGCCACCGCCCTGCATGCCGGCGACGGCAACCTCCACCCGGGGGTGATGTACGACGCCCGCGATCCCGGCTCGACCGCCCGCGCCCACGCCGCCGCCGACGCCATCATGGCCGCGGCCCTGGCCCTGGACGGCACCGTGACCGGCGAGCACGGCGTGGGGGTGGAGAAGCTGCACGTGGTGGCGCGCCAGCTCCATCCCGTGGCCCTGGACCTCATGCGCGGAATCAAGCGCGCCCTGGATCCCCGCGGCCTCTGCAATCCGGGCAAGCTCCTGCCCCCCGGCCCGGGCCTGGCCGCGTCGCCGCCCGCGCCCGAGGGCGTGACCGTGGACCGCGCCAGCCTCCACGCCGCGGCTCCGGCCCACGTCACCCTGGGCGAGCTGCGTGCCGCCGCCGCCGGCGCCGGTCTGGACGTCCCCTGCGCCGACGGCGCCGACACGCTCCCCTTGTCCGACGCCCTGGCCCGCGACCGCACCCTGCGCGACGCCGTGCTCCAGATCCACGCGGAGACCCTGGACGGCCGCGCCTACCATGCCGGCCGCCCCGTGGTGAAGAACGTGGCCGGCCTGGACCTGCCGCGCCTGGTGTCGGCCGCCGGCGGGGCCCTGGGCCCCGTGCGGGCGGTGGGCGTGGGGCTGCGTCCGCGCGGCGTGCCGTCGGAACCGAACGCGCCGGAGCCTCCTGCCCTGGGCCCGGAGCCGGGTGCCGTCTTCCAGCGCATCCGAGCCGCCTTCGCGGGGGAGGACCTCGCGTGACCGGCGGGGATGCCCTGCGTTCGCGCCTGGAGCCCCTGCTGCGCGCCTGCGTGCAGTGCGGCCTCTGCCTGCCCCACTGCGCCACCTACCTGGCCACAGGCGACGAGACCCATTCGCCCCGGGGGCGCCTGCTGCTGCTGGGCGATGCTCTGGCCGCCGACGCCGCGCCGGCGCCGGCCGCGGCCGACGCCATGGCGCGGTGCCTGGGCTGCCGCGCCTGCGAGACCGCCTGCCCCAGCGGCGTGACGGCCGACCTGCTGGAGGCCGCCCAGGCGATGGGACGCGCCGCCGGCGCCGTGGGCGCTCCGCTGGCCCACCGCATCACGCCGGAGCGCATGCCGCTGCTGGGGCGGGTCGGGACCTTGGCCGAGACAGCGGTCCGCGGTCTCGCCGGTCCGGACTGGCGCCTCCGTCTGGACCAGGGTCCCCTGGCGTCGCCGGCTCGTCTGCTGGGCAGCCGTCCGGCGTCGCCCGCGTCCGACGCGGCTCTCGTCGCCTTGCTCGACGGCCTGACGGGCCGGGCCACCCCTCGCGACGCCCGCCTGCCGTCCCCCGACCGGGACCGCGGCCCAGCCACCCTGTTCCCCGGCTGCGCCAACCGGGGCCTGCTCGGTCCCGCTCAGCGCCGCACCGCGGACCTGCTCACGGCCCTGGGGTGGCGGGTGGAGACGCCCGTTGCGGATCAGTGCTGCGGGGCGCTGGACGCCCATGCCGGCCGGCCGCAGGCGGCCGCCGACCGCCGCCGCGCCCTGCCGACGCCCGCGGGACCCTGGGTGGTGGAGGCCGCCGGCTGCGGTCTGGAGCTGGTCCGCAGCGATCATCCCGCGGGCGGCGCCGTCGCCGACGCGGCGGAGCTCCTGGCCGCGTCGCCCCCCCGCTTCCGGCGCGAGGTGTCCCTGCGCGTGGTCTACCACGACCCCTGCCACGCCCTCCACGGCCGTGGCATCCACGCGGCGCCGCGGGCCCTGCTGGACGCGGTGCCCGGCCTGGTGCGGCTGGAACCCGAGGAAGCGGATGTCTGCTGCGGCAGCGGAGGCGGCTACGCCCTGGCGTATCCGGAGCTGTCGCAGGCCATGGGCCGGCGCAAGGCCGCGCACCTGGCGGCGACGGGCGCGCAGCTCGTGGTCACGTCCAACCCCGGCTGCCTGGGGCAGATCCGCGACGCGTTGCTGGCGGCGGGCGACCATCGCCCGGTCCTGCCCTTGACCGACCTGCTCTGGTACGCCCTGCTGGAGCCTCGGCGCTGAACCGGATCCGATCCCTGGAACGCAGAAGGGCGGCTCCTCGGAGCCGCCCTTCCCGCATCCGCATGTCCGTCGGATCAGAGGCCCAGCACGAGCCCCACCGACAGCCCCCACCACTGGGTGTTGGTCCAGTACTGGCTCTTGTTGGTGGACTCGAAGTTCACGAACTTCACCTCGTCGCCCGTGAGCACGAAGTTCCACATGAGCCCCACGTCCAGCAGCAGCTTGTCGCTCAGCGCGTACTCGGTGCCGAAGCCGATGCCCACGCCGGGATCGCTGCCCTCCAGCAGCGTGCCCTGGTAGGACAGCACCCCGCCGTCGCGGCCGTCGGTGGTCACGGCCCAGTCGTAGTAGAGGAAGGCGCCGCTGAAGTAGGGGTTGAAGTGCGACTCGGGCATGACCTGCTTGCCGATGTACGCGGTGACCGCCACGGTGATGCCGTCCATCTTGATGCCGGCGTCGGGCGTGAGCTGGGTGTGCTCGTCCAGCAGCGCGTTGATGGGCGCCATGGCCTCGGGCTTGTCGTCCACGAAGCCGATGGTGGTGGTGCGGCCGTGCACCGAGAGGGCCAGCCCGTCCAGCACGTAGGCGCGCACGCCCAGGCCCATGCCGAAGGCGGCCTTCTTGAGGTCGTTGATGTCGTAGACCAGCTCCTTGAGCACGTTCAGCGGGATCATGTGCTCGCCGGACACGCTGACCGCGAGGAGGGAAGGGTGCTTGCGGGCGGTGAACACGGCCACGGCGGCGTCGATGTCGACGCCCGTCGAATCGCTGCCCGCCTCGTCCATGAACTCCTCGAGCTCGTCGCCGCTGACCAGCTCATCGTCCTGGGCCTGGACCGCGCCGCCGACGCCGAGGACGAGCAGCAGGGCCAGGAGGGCGTGAAGAAGCACGTGCTTGGACTTGTGCATGGAACCGCAACCCTTTCTCGCTGGGGATCCTGGAACATGGGCCTGTAGAATATACGCCAGCGCCGAAGCGAAGTCCAACCCGGGGCTTGGCGTCTTGCATCGCCCTGGCGATTGTCGTATCATGATGCGCGGAAGGCTTAACGCCTGATGCCAATGTCGATGCGGTCCCAAGCAGACGTGACTCGTGACTGCGGAGCGCGGCGATCCGGCCCGAAGATGAGTCGCCTTTCGGACCGCGGAAGCCTCGCCCGCATCGGCAGAAGGATATCCTGAGCCTGACTCCGGTCAGGCTCAGGATTCTTTCTATCCCCCGCCCTCGACGTCCCGGAGGACAGGCCATGGCCCTGGACCCGCGTCCCGACGCCGCCATGCTGCGCGCGTTCCCCAAGATCGACCTCCACGTGCACCTGGACGGATCGCTGCGGCCGGAGACGGTGCTGGAGCTGGTCCGCCGCGACCGCCTGCCCCTGGGTTTCGAGACCCTGGACGACGTGCTGGCCGTCTGCCGCGTGAGCGAGACCTGCGAGTCGCTGGTGGACTACCTCAAGGTCTTCGACGTGACCCTGCAGATCATGCAGAAGGAGGAGGACCTGGAGCGCATCGCGTTCGAGCTGGCCGAGGACGCCCACCACGAGAACGTGCGCTACCTGGAGGTGCGCTACTCGCCCATGCTGCACACGGTGCAGGGGCTGGGGCTGGACGCCATCGTGGCCGCCGTGCAGCGCGGGCTGGACCGCGCGCGCCACCGCTACGGCGTGGTCAGCGGGCAGATCGTCTGCGGCATCCGCCACATCTCGCCGGAGAAGTCCCTGGAACTGGCCCACCTGGCCGTGCGCTGGAAGGGCCGCGGCGTGGTGGCCTTCGACCTGGCCGGCGCGGAGAAGGACTTCCCCGCCAAGGACCACCTGCAGGCCTTCTACCACGTGCGCAACCACAACCTGCCGGTCACCATCCACGCGGGCGAGGCCTTCGGGCCCGAGTCCATCCACCAGGCGGTGCACCAGTGCGGCGCCAACCGCATCGGCCACGGCACGCATCTGGCGGAGGATCCGGAGCTCATGCAGTGGGTGAACGACCGCCGCATCCCCGTGGAGATGTGCCTGGCCAGCAACATGCAGACCCGCGCCATCCACACCTGGGCCGACCACCCCATCAGCCGCTTCCTGGAGGAGGGCCTGCGCGTCACCCTCAACACGGACAACCGCCTGGTCTCCAACACCACCGTGACCCGCGAGTACGAGCTGGCGGTGGAGCACTACGACCTGAGCACCCCCCAGCTCGCCAAGATCGTGCTGGACGGCTTCAAGAGCGCCTTCCTGCCCCAGGCCGAGAAGGCCCGCCTGGTCAACCGCGTGGTGGGCGAGTTCGAGGCCTTGGGCGTGGAGCCCCACGGGCTGCTGGGACGGCGCTGGCGCACGGCGTGAGGGAGGAGCGGCGGTGACCACCTCGTGCCGGAGATCGGTGAGCGATCAGCTGGGTGCGGTGTCCCGCACCTTCGGCCTGACCGTGGGCGTCCTGGACCGCGAGCAGCGGCATGCGGTGAGCCTGGCCTACCTGCTCCTGCGCGCCTTGGACACCTGCGAGGACGCCCACAACGTGCCGACGCCCCGCCGCATCCTCGCCATCGAGGCGATCCGTTCCGGCCTGGCGTGCGGCGCCGCGGACCGCGCCGCCCTGGCGCCGGTGGCCGCCGTCGCCTCGGCCGCGGAAAGGCGGCTGCTGGACCGTCTGGACGATCTGCTCGCCGAGGTGCGGGACCTGCCGGCGCCCCAGCGCGAGGCCATCGGAGCCTGCGCGGGCGTCATGGCGGACGGCATGGCGGGCTTCCTGGCGCGTCGTGACGCGGCCGGCGGCGTGCTGGCCCTGGACCGCCGGGACGACCTGCTGGCGTACTGCTACGTGGTGGCCGGCGTGGTGGGGGAGATGCTGGACCGGCTCTACGGACCCGCCGCCGCCGACCCGGAGCGAGGCCCTTCGGCGGTGGATCTGGGCACGGGTCTCCAGCTCGTGAACATCGTGCGGGACCTGCGCACGGACACCGGGACCGGCACCTTCTACGACTGCTGGCGCGCGGACGACGCGCCGGCCGCCGCACCCAGCCGCCCCCTGCAGGAGCTGGCGGTGGCGCGGCTGGTGGACGGCGGCCGCTACCTGCGGTCGATCTCCGAGGGGGACGTCAGCTATCTGCGCTTCTGCTTCCTGAACTGGCAGCTGTCGGCGGTGTATCTGGCGCGCCTGCTGGCGGGCCGCCGCGTGCGCGGACGCCGCTACCGCGCCCGCGTGATCTACCAGTACCACAACTCGGGCGTGGTGGTCCGCTCCCGACGGCTCTTGCGCCGGCGCGTGGACGCCCTGTCCCACGCCCTGCAGGCGGCCCTGGACCGTCGCCCGGCCGGTCCCTCCGCCGCCGGCTGAGCCCGCCTCGGGTTCAGCGGGTGCGCCGCCAGCGGGCCCGCGCCGCGAAGGCCACCACCCCGAAGCTCACCGCCACGTTCAGCGAGCGCTTGGCTCCGTGCATGGGGATCTCCACGTGCGCGTCCACGGCCTCGAGCACCTCGGGCGTGACGCCCCGCACCTCGTGCCCCACCACGAAGCAGCAGGGGAAGGGCATGGCCCAGGCCTCCAGGTCCGTCGCCGCGGGGGTCTGCTCCACCGCCGCCACCGTCACGCCGCGGGCCTGGAGGGCGCGGACGCAGGCCACCGGGTCCGGCCAGTAGTCCCAGGGCACCGTCTCGGTGGCGCCCAGAGCCGTCTTCTCCATGTCCGGCCGCGGCGGGGTGGCGGTCACCCCGGCCAGGTACAGGCCCGCCAGGCCGGCGGCGTCGGCGGTGCGGAACATGGAGCCCACGTTCCCCACGCTGCGCACGTTGTCCAGGAGGGCCCACACGGGCAGGCGTTCCAGATCGTCCAGGCCGGCGCGGGCCAGGCGGTCGGAGGGGCGGCGGAAGGGGTCCTGCGGCGTGTTCATGGGTGCCTTTTGATGGAAGGTTACAATTGAGGTCGATGGGTCGGCTCCATCTTGACCCATCGTCGGAGCGCAGGCAAGACGCGGTCGCCGGACGGCCGATTTTCCTGCCGGATTGAGGCTCAACCCGATACGAACACGGTCGATCATACACCCGAACGAACCTCGAACGACCCAATCATTCGACCGCGGATGTGCTCGATCCATGAAGCGTAAGACCGTCAGCCTCTGCATCATCGCGCGTGACGAGGAAGCCACCATCGGTCAGACCATCAAGTCCGCGCTGGCCATCGTGGACGAGATCGTCGTGGGCGACACCGGCTCCGAGGACAACACCCGCCTCATCGCCGAGGGCTACGGCGCCAAGGTGCTGGACGTGCCGTGGCGCGACGACTTCGCCGCCGCCCGCAACGCCGTCATCGAGGCCGCCAGCAGCGACTGGATCCTGGTCCTGGACGCCGACGAGCGCCTGCAGCCCGTGCGCCCCGTGGAGCTGCAGCGCCTGCTGACGGACGAGCGCGCCGCCGGCTACCGCTTCTGCGTGAGCGAGGGGGAGGGCGGCAGCCTGCAGCAGCAGGTGCGCCTGTTCCGCAACCACCCCTACGTGCGCTACTGCTACCCCGTGCACGACACCGTGGAGATCGCCCTGGAGAACTGGGCCGCCTCGCGCGACATGCAGGTGCTGCCGTCGCGTCTGAGCATCCGCCACGATCCGGGCGACGCGGCCCGCGTGTCGGCCCGCCAGGACCGCAACCGGCGTCTGCTGCGCGACGCCTGGCACGAGTACCCCTACGAGCCCTATTTCGCCTACCGTCTGCTCACCGAGTCCATGCCCGTGCTGGAGGACGAGGTGCTGCCGGCGTCGGGCCTGACCAAGCACGTGGAGCAGCTGGGCAAGGCCTGGTCCATCATCGAGGGCATGGCGCCCGCCCAGGTCAAGGAGCTGAGCTACGGCCCCGAGCTGGCCGGCCTGGCCAGCGCCTCCTGGATCGCCGCCGGCGACACCCAGCGCGCCCTGGACACCGTGCGCAGCGCCCTGGAGATCTTCCCCGGCGAACCGTCGCTGCTGTTCCGGCGCGCCGTGGCCATCGTGCGCCACCTGGAGGGCGCCGCGCCGCTGAGCCTGACCGAGTCCCGGGCCGCCAGCCTGCGCACCCTGGCCGAGAACGACCTGCGCGACTGCCTGGCCTCCGCTCCCGGCCACGCCCGCGACGACCGCTGGCGCTGGCTCTGGCCCCTGCGCTACCAGGGCGAGCTGGCCCTGCTGGCCGGCGATCTGCCGTCGGCCCGCGAGCGCTTCCTGGCCGCCCTGGACCAGGACCCCGAGTACTCCCACGCCTGGAGCGGCCGCGCCGCCTGCGCCGCCGCCGCCGGAGAGCACCGCCGGGCCCTGGGCTACTACCTGCGGGCGGTCACCCTGGACGAGCGCAACGTCACCGCGTGGTTGCGCGGCAGCGGGATCCTTGAGATGCTGGGCTTCACCGACAACGCCAAGAGCTGGCGCCGCCGGGCGCGCGACCTCTTCCCCGAGGCCCGCGCCTTCGACGGCGAGCTGTCCTGGCGCGACGAGTGGAACCCTTCCGTTCTCGCGCCGACGACCTGACGGAGGCCCCCTGCATGGAGACATCCCCGGCCCCCGCGTGGAGCGACGGACTCCCCGCGCATCGGCGCGTCTACGCCAACCGCAACCTGCGGCTGAGCGCCATCGCGGCCATCGGCTTCGACATGGACCACACCCTGGCCCTCTACCGCGACGAGGAGTTCGAAAGCCTCTGCTTCGCCATGGCGGTGGAGAACCTCATCGCCAAGGGCTATCCGGAGGAGCTGCGGCGCGTGCCCTACGACCGCACGGCCGTGATCCGAGGCCTGGTGGTGGACAAGCGCCTGGGCAACATCCTGAAGATGGACGCCTACGGCTACGTGGCCCGCGTGCGCCACGGCGGCCGCCTGCTGGACCGCGACGAGCGGCGCGCCGCCTACAAGCGCGGCCGCATCCGCCTGGGCGCGGACCGCTACCGCGTGGTGGACACCCTGTTCGACCTGCCCGAGGGCTCCCTCTACACGGCCCTGGTGGCCCTGAAGGACGAGCAGCCCGAGCTGATCCGCACCAGCTACCGCACCCTCTTCGACGACATCCGCGAGTGCATCGACGCCATCCACCGCGACGGCAGCCTCAAGCGCCGCATCATGGCGGACCTGGACCGCTACTTCGAGCCCGACCCTCTGCTGGGCGACACGCTGCGCCGCTTCCGGGAGGACGGCCGCCGCCTCTTCCTGCTGACCAACAGCGAGCCGGAGTACACGGGCGCGGTCATGAGCCACATCCTGGACAAGGACTGGTGGCGGCTCTTCGACCTGATCATCTGCAGCGCGCGCAAGCCGGGCTTCTTCGTGGCCAAGGGCAAGGGCCAGGCCCTGCCGCCCGAGGGCGTGCGCGGCCTGCCGGGCAACACCGGCCGCGCCTACACCGGGGGCGACGCCTTCTTCCTGGAGTCCAAGCTGGAGGCCATCGGCGACGAGATCCTCTACTTCGGCGACCACACCTACGGCGACATCCTGCGCAGCAAGAAGAGCGTGGGCTGGCGCACGGCCATGATCGTGCCGGAGCTGGAGAAGGAGATCGTGGCGGCGCAGCAGGTGCGCCCGGCCATCCTGGAGCTGGAGGACCTGGAGGACACCCTGGAGGACCTGCACCGCGAGCGCGAACGCCTGACCGGCGACGCCGGCGACCACGCCCAGACCCTGGAGGACCTGGACCAGTACCTCAAGGCCAGCCTGGCGCGCCGCTCCATCCTGCAGCGGCGCATCGCGGGAGTGCAGAATCCCGGCTGGGGCTCGCTGTTCCGCGAGGGCCGCGCCGCCAGCCGCTTCGGCGGCCAGATCCGCGACGTGGCCTGCGTCTACACCAGCCGCGTCAGCAACTTCGTCCACTACCCGGTGGGCAAGTTCTTCGTCAGCGCCCGGGAGCGGCTGCCCCACGAATAGGGGTGACCGCCCTTCGGGGCCCGTGGTACCCTGGACGGGTGCGCGGGCGTCGGCGGCATCGCCCCGGCCCGACTCCGGAAGCCATCCATATGGGAGGAATCATGCACGGCCCCAAGAACGTCCTGGTCATGGGCACCGGTACCATCGGCGAGCCCCTCATCGGGCTCCTCTGCCATTTCAAGGACCAGCTCGGGATCGACGAGGTCCTGTTCCACAAGAACTCGCCCCTGGTGACCGACCGCTCCAAGGTGCAGGACCTCGTGCGGCGCGGCGCCAAGATGGTGAGCGACGCCGACCGCATCGACGGCTTCAAGGAGCTGGGCATGCAGGTGGACGTGGAGACGGAGCAGGCCATGGAGCAGGCCCGCATCATCATCGACTGCACCCCCATGGGCAACGACATGAAGGAGCGCTGGTACTCCAAGTACGAGGACAGCACGGACCTCTTCATCGCCCAGGGCAGCGAGTTCGGCTTCGGCAAGCAGTACGCCCGCGGCATCAACGACGAGGTCCTGGACCACGCGTCGGACAAGTACCTCCAGGTGGTGAGCTGCAACACGCACAACCTGTCGGTGATCATCAAGACCCTGGGCTTCGGCGACGAGGGCGCGGACAACCTGGTGGAGGGCCGCTTCGTCTGCATCCGCCGCTCCAACGACATCAGCCAGGACACCAAGTTCCTGCCCAGCCCCGAGGTGGGCAGCCACGGCGACGCCAAGTTCGGCACCCACCACGCCCGCGACGCCTGGCACCTGTTCAACACCATGGGTCACGACCTGAAGCTCTTCTCGTCGGCCATCAAGCTGAACACCAACCTCATGCACACCCTCCAGTTCCACCTGAAGGTGCGCAAGCCGGTCACCCACGCGGAGCTCATGCAGCGCTGCGAGGAGAACGACCGCATCGCCATGAGCTACAAGAAGACGGCCAACTCCATCTTCTCCTTCGGGCGCGACCACGGCTTCTACGGCCGCATCCTCAACCAGACCGTGATCCCGTACAACGGCATCCACGTGTCCGAGGACGGCACGGAGATCACCGGCTTCTGCTTCACGCCCCAGGACGGCAACAGCCTGCTGAGCTCGGTGGCGGCGTCGGTGTGGGCCCTCTACCCGGACACCTACGACAAGATCATCCAGTGCCTGCGGCCCTACTTCTTCAACGAGGTGTAGGCCCCACGCACGGGTCCTGAACGACGGAAGCCCGGCCTCGCGGCCGGGCTTCTGCGTTGGGGGGAGCGGCGGGACGGTCAGGAGGCGGAGGCGTCCAGCCGGGCCTGAAGGTCGCGGGCCCGCTGCTGCGCGGGCAGGCCGGCGTCGGCGCGGGCCAGCAGGGGGGCGGCCTGGTTCAGGGCCTGGCGGGCCATGGTGCGCTCGTCCAGGTCCAGGGCGGCCTCCGCGGCCAGCAGCAGGGCCGGGATGCGGTTGGGGTTGGACTCCAGCACCATCATGGCCAGCTCCAGGGCCCGGCGGGGCTGGGCGGCCATCAGGCGCTCCCGGCCCTCGCGCCAGCGCACCCACCACAGCTCGTGGGGCGCCACCTCCTCGTCGTCGTAGCTGGCGGCGAAGGCGGCCCAGGCCTCGGCGGCGGTGAAGTGGTCGCCGGCCACCGACGCGGCCAGGGCGTCGTACTGCAGGGGCATGGCCTCGATGCGGCGGATCGCCCGCGCGTCGCCCGTCTTGCCCACGCGCTCGCGGGCCTTCTCCATGAAGGCGGCCAGGGCCTCGTCGCCGGCCGGCTGGTCGCCGTCCAGCACCAGCATCAGGGCGTCGTAGAAGCCGGTGAGGAAGTCGTCGGGGTGCTTCGCCACGTAGGCGCGCATCAGGGCCAGGGATCCGGCCTCGTCGCCCCAGGTGTAGGCGGTGCGGATCTCGAGCTGGTCGATCTGCAGCTCGATGCGCGAGCCCGCCACCACGCCGCGCAGCTTCTCCAGGATGCCGCGGCCCTTCTCCAGCATGCCCTGCTCCAGGTACACGTTCGCCAGTCCCAGCAGGGAGAAGTGGAAGTCGGGATCGATGGTCAGGGCCCGGGCGTACTCGCGTTCGGCCTGCTCGTACTCGCCCATGTAGCCCAGGATCTCGCCCAGGGAGTCGTGGGGGTTGGCCAGGTCCGGCGCCAGGTAGGCGTACTTCTGCAGGTTGGCCAGGGCGGCCTCGTAGTCGCCGTCGCGGGCGTCCAGGTAGCCCAGGAGGTTGTAGGCCGGGGCGTAGTTGGGCTCCAGCTCCACGATGCGCCGCAGCACGCCGCGCGCCTCGGGATCGCGCTGCGCGTGCAGGATGCTGGCCTGGATGTAGAGCACGTCCACGTTGTCGGGCTCCTCGGCCCGCAGGTAGCCCACCAGCGAATCCAGCTTGGCCGCCTCGCCCTCCTTCAGGGTCGCGAGCTGGATCTGGACCTTGACCCGCTCCACGTCGTTGGGCAGCAGGGCGGCCAGGCTGTCGGCCAGATGGGCCTGGAGATCCACGTCCTCCTTGCGGCCCTGGCGCGCGTAGTTGGCGGCCAGCAGGGCCCGGGCCATGGCGAAGTCGCCGTCCGCGGCCACGGCGCGGGTCAGCGCCGATTCCGCGGCCGCGATCTGCATGGCGATGTAGTGCTGGTACCCCTCCTGGAACGAGGCGTAGGCCTCGCCGGAGGCGGTGGTGTACTCGCGACCGCCGCCCCCGAAGACCAGCAGGGCCACGGCCACGGCGCCGACCAGCAGGGGGACGAGGATGAGGGATCGCTTCATGATCGTGCTCCGAATCCTTCATGACGCGGGCGGGCGACCGGTTCCCTACGCGGAACCGGCCTCCAGGTTGCCCGCGAGGGCGTCTTCCCGGCGCCCGGCGCCGTCGGCCGCCGCGTCCAGGATCTTCAGGGAGACCAGGGTCACGTCGTCGTCGGCGTCGGGGCGCTTGCAGAACAGCACCAGCTCCCGGTGCATGGTCCGCAGCAGCTCCTCGGCGGAGAGCTCCCGGCCGTCGCGCAGCAGGGCCTCCACGCGGTCGGTGCCGAACTCCTCGCCGTCGGGGCTGAGGGACTCGGTGAGGCCGTCCGTGTACAGGAAGACCACGTCGCCGGGCTCGCAGCGCACCAGGCCCTCCTCGTACTCGCTGAAGTCGAAGGCGCCGATGGGCAGCCCGCCCTTCTCCAGCAGCTCGCAGCGGCCGTCGGCCCGGCGCAGGATGGGCGCGTTGTGCCCGCCCGAGCTGTAGCGCAGGCTGCGGTCGGCGGGGTCGTACAGGGCCAGGAACAGCGTGGCGAAGTGCGACGGCTCCGTGTTCTCGTGCAGATAGAGGTTCACGCGCTCCATGATGCGGGCCAGGGGCTCGCCGCCCTGGCAGTGGGCGCGCAGGGCGGCCTGGAGGCTCGACGCCAGCAGGCTGGCGGGGATGCCCTTGCCGCACACGTCGCTGATGATGATGACCAGGCGGCCGTCGTCGCGCAGGAAGAGGTCGTAGTAGTCGCCGCTGACCTCGGCGCTGGTGATGTTGACCGCCGCCAGGTCCAGGCCGCCGATGGAGGGGATGCGCGCCGGCAGCAGGCGGCTCTGGATGGAGCGGGCCAGGGCCAGCTGCTCCTCCAGCTTCTGCTTCTTGAGCTCCTCGTCGTAGAGGCGGCTGTTCTCCATCTGGAGCGCCATCTGGCCGGCCACCATGGACAGGAGCTCCAGGTCCTGGATCTGGAAGTCGTCGTCGCCGCGCTTGGGCGGCAGGGCGAACACGCCCACCAGACGACCCTGGGCCAGCATGGGCACCAGCAGGGCCAGGCCCGCGCGGGCCAGGTCGTCGCGCTCCTGCAGGCGCTTGAGCAGCTCCGCCTGCTCGCGGGTGGCCGCGGCGCGCAGGGAGAGGCGGCTGCCGGAGCGCTCGATCCAGTAGGGCTCGTTGAACTGCTCCAGCCGCTTGGCCGTGGCCTCCAGGTCGATGCGCTCGGGGCAGGGGGGCAGGTGGTCCGCCGCCGTGGCCGCCGCGGGGGGGAGCTCCAGCCTGGCGGCGCCCGCCAGCCGCCACACGGTGCGCCCGTCCTCCTGCTCGGGCCGGTAGACGGCCACCTTGGGCAGGTCCAGCAGCGCGCAGAGCCGCGTGCCGATGCGGTCCACCAGCTGGTCGAACTGGATCAGCCGCGGGATGTCCTGGCTGAACTCGCGCATGGCCACGGCCAGGTTGCCGCGGCTGCGGAAGAAGCGGGAGTCGAGCTGCCCCTGCAGGTGCACGCGCGCGGGCCAGAGCACCGCCGCCGCCAGCAGGATGGCCGCCGCCGTGGCGATCTGGCTGGTCTGCCCGCTCAGCCGCAGCACCGCCGCCCCCAGCCCGAGCACCAGCCCCAGGTAGACGATGAACAGGCCCACGGAGAGGAACGTGTAGAGGAAGCTGCGCCGCAGCAGGACCTCGATGTCGATCACGCGGTAGCGCACGATCCCGTACCCGAAGGACACCGGCACCGTGATCATGGGCGCGATGCCCGCGAAGGCCACCGTCGCCCCGAAGCGCTCGCCGGGCAGCACCGTGAGGATCAGAAACGGCACCACGCCCACCAGCGTGCCCAGGGTGATGATGCGCAGCCGCTGGCGCTGCAGGGGGTCGCGTAGCTGCACGTAGCTGTGCAGCAGGGCCAGCACGCCGGCGGTGAAGTAGAGGCCCAGGATCAGCCAGCGCGTGTTGTAGATGCGCGGGGCGTGGGCGCCGAAGAACTGGTCCAGGGTGAACTGCACGTAGAAGACCGCCGGCAGCACGTACAGCGCGGGCTCGAGCCAGGGATGGCGCGCCACGTGGTACTTCTTCTCCGGGAAGACCAGGAAGAAGTGGAGGAAGATGGCGGGCAGCAGGAAGCGCGCGAGGGCGCCGGCGTTCTGGGTGATGATGTCGCCCCAGAAGTAGCTCGAACGGTTCAGGTTGGTCATGAAGAACACGGCGAACAGCAGGCAGAGCCGGAAGAACAGGCGCGCCGAGAGCAGGTCGCGGCCCCGCAGGTAGACCATGAGTCCGATGACCCAGTAGACCACGGCCATCACGGCGTAGTAGGCGTAGAAGTTGTCGGCGGCGCGGAACCCCGTGAGCACGATGGGCAGCTCCAGGGGGCGGCCGTCGCGATCCACAAGGTAGATCACCTCGGAGCCCACGGCCTGACGGCTGAGGATGCGGGCGGCGTCCTGAGGGGAGTTGACCAGGGTGTGGTCGATGCCGAGGATCACGTCGCCGGGGCGCAGCAGGTTGGCCGAACCGTCGCCGCGGGGAGGGGCCTCCAGGACGGTCACGTCCTGACGGCCCAGGAGCCAAACGCTGCCGTCGTTGGGCTTGACCCGCCCGGCGTCCACGGATGCGAACAGGCACAGGGCGAGCACGCCCAGGGCCGCCAGGAGATGGAGCCAATGCAGACTCCCGCCCCCGACGTCGCCAGGTCGGACCGTCGCGCCTGTGGAATCCTGGGCCATGGTTCTCCCGTGCGAGGTGGCTTGGGTCGCGCGGCGGGTGCACTGCCTGAACGTTTCACTGTGACCCAAGGACACGGCAAACACAAGAGAAACGCACCGCGGCCGTGAAGGTTGCATGCGGGCGCGCCCCGAGGTATCAAGGGGGCATGGAGATCGAGATCCAGGACCTGTCCCGCGATCCTGCGGACCGGCGCCTCGAGGTGGGCGCGGGCCGCGCCGCGGTGTGGCTGCATCTGACGGAGCAAGGCCGCGACCTGGTGCTGCGCATCGGCGGCGGCGACGCCCACGTGGGCGCGGTGGCCACGGTCTCGCCGGCGGGAGGGACCGCGGGGGAGGCCTGCGAGGAGCTCGCGGTGGTTCCGGGTCACAAGGAGGGGCCGCTGGCGTTGGCGGCGGCGCGCCGTCTGGCCGCCGCCGGGCGTCGCACCTGCGTCTGCGTTGCGGGAATCCATCAGGATGCCATCACGCCCGCGGAGATCGCCGCGGTGCTGGCCCACGTGGAGGCCGGCGTGGAGCGGTTGGCGGAGGGCCTAGAGGTATTGTAGGGCCAGGTCGCCGGCGCCCAGCAGGCCGTAGCTCAGCCACAGCGGATGATCGGCGCCGCGACGCTCCCGCGCCGCCAGGGACGCTTCCCGCAGCGCGGCGGCCGCTCCGCGGCCACGGCCCAGGGCCGTGTAGAAGTCGGCGGCGAAATCCCGGGCGTCCCCCGCGGTCACCAGCGCCTGGGTGCCCACGAACGTGCTCGCCCCGGCCGCCAGGAAGCGGCTCCCCAGCGCCGACAGGCTCAGGTAGGAGTTGGACACGACCAGCGCCGGCACGGCCTGCAGGCCCTGCAGGTCCTCCGGACGCAGATGGCCGTCGTCGAACCGCCAGGCGGGCGCCGCGGCCACCGCCACGGCCGCCGGCAGCGGCAGCGGGGCCGTCTCGGCCCGTTCGGACAAGGTATCCAGCAGCGCATCCACCGGGTCCACGCCCACCACCTCGAGCTCGTCGCCGACCTCGGCGACGTCCTGCCATGCCCCCAGATCGGCGGCGGGCACGCCGGCCTCGTCCGGGGCCGGGTGCACGGTGCTGGCGGCGTAATGGAAGCCCTGCACGGAGACCGCACGCTTGAGCAGCAGCGACGGGCTGGGCGTGCTGGCCGGCGTCTTCAGGCGTCCCAGGCGCACGCCATCGTGGACCTGGTCCAGGGCCTTCTCCAGGGCGGCCTGCTCCTCGCGGCTGCGGGCCTGGGCGGCGTCGGCGGCCGCCACGTAGAGGATCTCGGGCTCGGCGCAGCCGTCGGGACGGAAGCGCCGGGCCACATCGGCCGGAGCGTCGGGTCCGAGGGCGGCGGCGGCGAAGTCCGAATCCCGGCGACGCCGGACCCAGGGCGCGGTCTGCTCCGAGCGCGCGGAAGCCGAGGCGGTGATGGCCATGCGCTCCAGCAGGAAGCGGAGCCCGTCGTGCAGGCAGGTCCAGGGCAGGTCCAGATCCTCGGTCACCACGTGGAGGCCCAGGGGTTCGTCGCCGGCGAGATCGAGGGCGGCGTCGGTCCTGCCGCGGACCACGCCGAAGAGCCGCTCTCCCTGCTCGGCCAGGAATCGTACCACCTGGGCCGAACCGAGGCCGGCGTCGCGCTGAAGCCGGGGCAGCTCGCGCTGGCGATCGCGGACCGCGGAGAGCAGCCTGCGGGAGTCGTCGTCGAGGAAGCCGGTCAGATCGATCTCGATCCAGCGCATGGACACCACCTGGGATGGGGCGGGGGTTGTGTTTGGGGTGTCATCGGCATTTCGATACCGTTCTGAAGCGATGGTTGTGCCTCTGAAATTGTCCCTGGTTTTCGGGCGAGGCCTGGGGAGGGGGGGATTCGGTGACGGTGGGAATCAGAAGGCGTAGGTCAGAGAGTGGTGCCGTTGCGGCCCGAGCCCGATGGTCATGACCATACGACGATAGTAGCGATCCCATGTCGCTGGGAGGTGGATCCGAGTACGGAAAAGCCGGCGCCTGAGGACATCGAAAGGGGACCAGATCCTGTCGGTCACGCCTTTGAGCATTCCGGAAGATACCGCCTTGCCCTTCTCCCAGCGCCTTTTCATCAGATTCCGCCATACCATGAAGATCGACAGCCGCTCCGAGGAGCTCTGTCGTCGTTTGACCCAGGCGATCGTCTCCCGCTTGTGGGCTGCCACGCTGTGTCTGATCATGAGGTCGGTCAAGTTGATTTCCCATAGGGGGTTGTGGCGGTCGCGTCGGGCGGTGCTTGAAGTGGTTTCGTGGTGTAAGCGGCACGGTAGCGTTCGGATCGCCCGCTGGTAGGCCGGATGCTGGTCGCTACGCCCGATGCTCCACTTTCGACCACGGGTCACGAATTCGAGAAGGTCGTGGATACCTTTCTGGACAGCCTTGGGATCAGGCCGGCCAAAGTCGGCTTCGAGTTGCGCACGTCGACGCTTTTGAGCCTCGGTCATGCGCCCCTTCCGACGCATCGGGCTGTCGGTGTGGTAGAGGAGGAATCCGTTTGCAGGTTCCACGGCGATGTTGTGGTGAAATGGGTGGTATTGGCTAAGCTCGAAGGTCTCGAACCCATCGAAGGCGACCTCTGCTGGCGAGGGCTTGCCTTTCAGCAGTCGCATGTGGAGCAGCATGCAATGGCGGCCGAGCCTGGAGATATGCCTGTCGATGGTGGATGGTGCCGCATTCAGGGCGCGGGCGATCTGTCGGTTGGCCATGCAGCCGACGGTCATCATCAGGATTCGAACGTCGAGGTCAGGACGCTTCTGCCAGTACGTCGTCGAGAAGGTCTGACTACTGAAGGTTCGTCCACATTCCAGGCATGTGAACCGTCGGATACGGTGGGGGCGGGTGCGTCGCAGGAAGTAGCCCTTGCGCTTGAAACGCCAGCCTTCGAGCAAGTCCTTATGGAACTTGCAATTGGGGTTGGGGCAGTGGGGCGGCTTCCAGCCAGGCTCTCGTGTCTCCATGCCCGACCCATTGCTTGATCTAGGCCAGGGACAATCTCAGCGGCACAACGAAAAAATGACACCGCTAGCGGTGTCATTTAATCGGCTGGTGCCCGAGGGGAGACTCGAACTCCCACGAGGAATTCCCCACTACGACCTGAACGTAGCGCGTCTACCAATTCCGCCACCCGGGCGCCATTCGTGCTGGAGCGGTGGACCATGGCCCGTTGCCCCGCAGGCGCACCAAACTAGCCCGACCCCTCCGCCCTGTCAACCGGCGACCGAGGTTTTTTTTCTTCTGCCCCCGCAGGCCGGATGCTAGTTTCGCAGATCGGTTTGCGGGCGCTCCTAGCGGAGAGGTACGATGGCAGCCAAGTCGGCCAAGAAGGCCGCCCCCAGCGGGATCAAGAGCATCGCCAAGAACAAGAAGGCCTTCCACGAGTTCGAGATCCTCGACCGTTGGGAGGCCGGGCTCGTGCTGCTCGGCAGCGAGGTGAAGGCGCTGCGTGCCGGGCGCGTGAACCTGGGTGACTCCTACGCGGAGATCCGCGAGGGCGAGGCGTGGCTGGTCAAGACGCACATCGGCCCCTACGAGATGGCCAATCAGCAGAACCACGAGCCCTTCCGTCGGCGCAAGCTGCTGCTGAACCGGCGCGAGATCCGCAAGATCCGGCCCAAGCTGGAGGAGAAGGGGCTGACGCTGGTGCCTCTGTCGATCTACTTCAAGAAGGGCATCGCCAAGCTGGAGCTGGGGCTCGCGCGCGGCAAGAAGCTGCACGACAAGCGGCAGTCGCAGGCCAAGCGCGACTCGGACATGCGGATCCGGCGGGAGATGGGACGGGGATGACGGTGCGCATCGCACGGACGCTGCTGCTGGCGATGGTGCTGCTGTCGTGGATGGCCGGCGTGCCCGTCGCCGCCCAGACACCCGCGCCGCCGCCGACGGCCTGGAACCCCGGAGCCGGCGTGGAGGAGGTGCGCGTGGTGTTCGCCGGCGGCGAGCGCCGCCAGCTCACCCTGGAGGGCCGACGGCTCTGCGACGGCGCCGCGGTGCCTTACCTGTCGGCGGCGGACATGGCCTCGTTGGTGCGGGCCGGCCGCTTCTGGCGGGACGCCGGCATGAGCCTGCGCCTGAGCGTGGGCGGGCGCGAGGCCGTCTTCACCCACGGCAGCCGGTTGGTACGGCTGGACGCGCGCGACGTGCTGCTGCCCACGCCTCCCTACGCCCAGGACGGCGATCTCTGGATCCCGGTGACCGCCGGCGAGCGCGTGCTCGCGGCCCTGACCGGGGAGGGCGTGTCCTGGGATCCCGGCTCCGCCACGCTGACCGTGGGGGGAGGCCGCGCCAACGTCACCTCCCTGCGCGTGGAGACCCACGGCCGCAGCACCCTGCTCAAGGTGGGTTGCTCGCAGGCGCTGCGTTGGTCGTTGGAGCGGCCCGCCAGCGACCGGCTGCTGCTGACCCTGCGCGGCGGCGTGCTGGAGCGCAGCTTGGCCGAAGGCGTTGGGGGGCACGGCCTGGTTCGCTCCGTGCGGGCGCGACAGGAGGACGGGCGCGCGGTGCTGGAGGTGTCGGTGCTGCCCCTGACCTCGGACGCCGTCACGTCGAGCGAGAACGGCGGGCGCACCATCGTGATCGACCTGGCCGAAGCGGCCTCGGGGCTGCCGGCGCCGCCGGTGCGCGGCGAGCGCAGCATGGGCACGCCCGCGAGCCTTGTCCAGCCGCCGCGCGAGGTGCGGCGCGTGGTGCTCGATCCCGGTCACGGCGGCGACGACAACGGCGTGGTGGTCTCGTCGGCCCGGCGCGAGAAGGACCTGATGCTGGACCTCGCGCGCGACGTGCGGGACCTGCTGGAGAACGCGGGCTTCCAGGTGGTGCTCACCCGCGGCGGCGACGACGCCCGGGGCGCCGACGAACGCGCCGAGCGCGCCAACACCGCCCGCGGCGACGTCTTCCTCAGCCTGCACGCCGGGGGCTGGTTCGCGGGATCCCGCCGCGGCGCCACGGCCTGGGTCCTGCCGCGGGATGCGGCCGGCGGCAGCGGCGACTTCCCGGACTGGGAGACCGTGCAGCAGCAGCATCTGACCGAGAGCGCCCTTCTCGGCGAGACCGTTCTGACCCGTCTGAGCCTGGACGCGGGGCAGACCGTGCGCGATCTGGACCGGGCCGACCTGCCGGTGCTGCGCGGCGTGGACATGCCGGCGGTTCTGGTGGAGGTCGGCCTCCTGAGCAACGCCGAGGACGAGGATCTGCTGTCCGGCGGCAGCGACCGCCGGCGTCTGGCGGCGGCGCTGGCCAATGCGGTCAAGGCCTACCGCGCCTCGGTGGCGGAGCGCCTGGGGCTGGCGCCGGCCGTGGAGGAGGAGCGATGACCGGCACCGGTCGCCGACGCGAACGCGGCGCGGGCCGCGTCTTCTGGACCACGTTCAGCGTGCTGCTGCTGCTGCTGGGCTGCGCCGCCGGGTTCCTGGGCTGGTACGTGAGCCGCGGCAGCGGCGAAACGGGCCTGCTGCTGCCCGCTGCGGCCGTGGACGCCGACGCCGAGCTGGCCGGCACCCGCTCCGTGCTGATCTATCACCTGCGGGCCGACGGGCGCGCCCTGCTGGCCGAGGAGCGTCCCATCCCCACGCGCGATCGTCTGGACGAGGATCTGCGCGCCGTGCTGGACGCGCTGCTCGCGGCCGACCTGCCCAATGGCGCCGTGCGCGTCTTCCCTTCCGGCACGCGGCTGCAGTCCGTGTTCCATGACGTCGACCAGGGACGCATCGTGCTGGACTTCAACTCCCGTCTGGTCTCCGGCCATCCCGGCGGCGTGGCGGCCGAGCAGGCCACCCTGCGCGTGCTGCTGCGCACCATCGCCGTCAACTTCCCCGAGATCCGCAGCGTGGGCCTGCTGGTGGACGGCCGCCAGACCGAGACCCTGGCCGGACACGTGCGCTGCGACCGCCCCCTGGTGCCGGCGCGGTGGGAGTGACGTGGGACCCATCGGCGTCTTCGATTCCGGGATGGGCGGGCTGACCGTCCTGCGCGAGCTCCATCGGCGTCTGCCGGCGGAGGATCTGCTGTATTTCGGCGACACGGCCCGCGTGCCCTACGGCACCAAGGGCGAACGCACCGTGCAGGCCTTCGCGGCCCAGGACGCCGCGTTCCTCGTGAACCGCGGCGTGAAGCTGGTGGTGGTGGCCTGCAACACGGCGTCGGCATTCGCCCTGGAGCACCTGAAGAAGATCCTGCCGGTGCCGGTGCTGGGCGTGATCGAGCCCGGCGTGCAGGCGGCGTTGGCGTGCACGCGCGGCGGGCCCGTGGGCGTGATCGCCACGCGCGGCACCGTGAACAGCGGACGCTACCAGGAGCTGCTGGGCCGCAGCATCGCGTCCACGCGGGTGCTGGCGCGGCCCTGCCCCCTGTTCGTGCCGCTGGTGGAGGAGGGGATGATCGAGCATCCCATCACGCGCCTGTCCGTGGCCGAGGAGCTGGAGCCCCTGCGCGGCGCCGGCGTGGACACGCTGATCCTGGGCTGCACCCACTATCCCTTGCTGAAGGACGTCATCGGCCGTTTCATGGGGCCCGACGTGGCGCTCGTGGATTCGGCCGAGACCCTGGCCGCCGCCGCCGCCGCGCTCCTGCAGGAACGAGGCCTGTCCCGCGACCCCGACGCCGGTCCCGGAACCATGGAGTTCTGGCTGAGCGACATCCCCTGGAAGTTCCGCGAGGTGGGCGCCCGGTTCCTGGGCCGTCCCATCGACGACGTGCAGACCGTGAACGTGAACGAGGCCCACTGGGACGGACACCTGTCCCTGGGCCGGGAGGAGACCCCGTGAGCGACCGCAGCGATGGACGGACCGCCACCCAGCTGCGCCCGGTGCGCATGACCCGCGACTACCTGCCCCACGCCGAGGGCTCGGTGCTCATCGAGACCGGACGCACCAAGGTGATCTGCACGGCGAGCATCGCCCACGGCGTGCCGGGCTGGCTGCGCGGCAGCGGCCAGGGCTGGGTGACCGCCGAGTACGGCATGCTGCCCCGCGCCACCGGCGAGCGCACGCGCCGCGAGGCCGCCAACGCCAGCGGGCAGGGCGGGCGCACCATGGAGATCCAACGCCTCATCGGCCGCAGCCTGCGGGCGGTGACGGACCTCAACGCCCTTGGCGAGATCTCCGTGACCCTGGACTGCGATGTGATCCAGGCCGACGGCGGCACGCGCTGCGCCAGCATCACCGGCGCCGCCGTGGCCCTCTACGACGCCCTGAGCCGCCTCAACCTCAAGCGCCACCCCATGCGCTCGCTGGTGGCGGCGGTGAGCCTGGGCGTGATCGACGGACGGGTGGTCATCGACCTGGACTACTCCGAGGACTCCCGCGCCGGCACGGACATGAACGTGGTCATGGCGGAGAACGGCGGCATCATCGAGATCCAGGGCACCGCCGAGGGCGCGCCCTTCAGCCGCGAGCAGCTGGACGCCATGGTGGAGCTGGCCACCGGCGGCATCGGCCACCTGACCAAGCTGCAGCGCCAGTGCCTGGAGGCCTGAGCATGGGCAAGCGGGTCCTGGTGCTGGCCAGCCGCAACAAGGACAAGGTGCGCGAGCTGGCGGAGCTGAGCGCGGGGCTGCCCTTCGAGGTGCGCTCGGCGGCGGACTACCCCGGCCTGCCCGAGGTGATCGAGGACGGCACCACCTGCCTGGGCAACGCGGCGCGCAAGGCCATGGCCACCGCCGCCTACACCGGCGAGATCAGCGTGGCCGACGACACGGCCCTGCAGGTGGACGCCCTGGGCGGCCTGCCCGACGTGTTCGCCGCGCGCTTCGCCGGACCCGCCGCGGACTACCGCGCCAACTGCGAGCTGCTCTCGGAGATGATGCGCCACGTACCCGACGGCAGCCGCGGCGCCCGCTTCCTCACCGCCGCCGTCTGGGTGGACCCGCGGCCTGAAGACAGCGGGCTGGACGCCGCGGCGGCGCCCGGGCCCGAGACGCGCCTGCGCTGGGTCCACGATCCCTTCCGCCGCACCATCCACCTGGCCGACGCCGCCGCCGAGCACGCCTACTGGAACGGCCTGCGGGACCGCCGCGCCGTGTGGGATCAGTACCTGGCCGAACGGCGCGCGCCGGTGGTCACGCCGGGCGTGGACCAGGACCGGCGCCGCGCCGTGCTGGAGGAACTGACCGCCGACGTGCGGCACGGCGGCCGGCCCGCAGGCGCCGACCCGCAGGCCCTGCGCCTGCCCGACGTGCGGATCTGGACCGCCCGTGGTCCGGCCGACGCCGTCGAACCCACCCGGATCGCGCCCGCCGGCCTGCCCGCCGCGGCGCCCGGCCGCGCCGTCAACGCGCCGGTGTGGTGCGAGCTCGCGGCCGAGGGCCGCGTGCTGGGGGAGATCGTGCGCACGCCGCGGGGCGGTCGCGGCTTCGGGTACGATCCCGTGTTCCGCCCGCTGGAGAGCGACCGCACCCTGGCGGAGATGGGGCCCGAGGAGAAGAACGCCCTCAGCCATCGGGGCCGCGCCATGCGGCGGCTGCTGGCCGCGGCGGCCCGGGTCTACGCCCGCTGACGGTCGACGGAGGCGCGTCCCGCACGGTTGACACCGCGGCGGACGCCCTCTAGCTTCCCCGGACTCCGCGATGCGGGGGAATCCGGCCTTCCCCGGCCGTTCTCCGCCGCGGAGGAGAGGTCGGCCCGCTCCTTGCCGTTCGCGGTGCGGAGCCGAGGTCGGCAACGCCGCGGGGGACCCGGTCCCGCGACGCCGTGGAGGAACGAAGCCCTGGGTCGGGGCGTGGCGCAGTCCGGTAGCGCACCTGCTTTGGGAGCAGGGGGTCGCGAGTTCGAATCTCGCCGCCCCGACCATCCGACGCCGAGGCCCCTGAGGGGCCTTGACAGCGAGGGCGCCGTCTCCCATCATTGCGGTCCCGCGCCTCAGGGCGTGCGGCCCGGATCGATGGAAGTCGCGCCTGTAGCTCAGTTGGACAGAGCATCGGACTTCTAATCCGGCGGTCGCAGGTTCGAATCCTGCCAGGCGCGCCAGATTCCGGTGGTGGATGTAGCTCAGTTGGCAGAGCCCCTGGTTGTGGTCCAGGTGGTCGTGGGTTCGAATCCCATCATCCACCCCACTGAATCGCCTCCGTGCAGCGGAGGCCCCGGCCCTCTTCGGAGGGCCGTTTTCTTGGACGGATGACACGTCGCCCCCGGTGGGCTAGAGTGGGCCGTCCGCGGCCGGTCCGACCTCGGATTGGCGAGGATCGCGGCAGTGCCGCAACGGGAGGAGTTTCCATGGCGAGCGTCAACAAGGCCATCATCCTGGGCAACCTCGGGCGCGATCCCGAGATGCGCTACACCCAGAGCAACACCGCGGTGTGCAACTTCACGGTGGCCACCACCGACCAGTGGAGCGACCGCAACGGCGAGAAGCAGGAGCGCACCGAGTGGCACCGCGTCGTGGCGTGGGGCCGCCTGGGCGAGATCTGCGGCCAGTACCTCCAGAAGGGCAAGCAGGTCTACATCGAGGGCCGCATCCAGACCCGCGAGTGGGAGGACCAGAACGGCCAGAAGAAGTACACCACCGAGATCGTGGCCCAGACCATGCAGATGCTCGGCCGGCCCGGCGACGGCCAGGGCGGCGGCGGCAACTACCAGGGCGGCGGCGACGGCTACCAGGGCGGCGGCCAGCGGCGCCAGGCCCAGCAGAGCCAGGGCGGCCAGGGCGATCCCTTCGGCGGCGAGCCCCCCATGCCCAACGACGACGACGACCTGCCGTTCTGATCCGTGCGGCGGTGAGTTCCGGAAGGGGCGTTCCCGATGGGAGCGCCCCTTCGTCGTCCGGGGAGGTGCGCCGGCGCGCCGCGTGCCGTATGCTGAGACGGTCGCAACCGGAGGTGTCCATGGTCCGCCGCCTGAGCCCGCTGCTCGTCGTCCTGCTGCTGTCGCCCGGCTCCGTCCGCGCCGCTTGTGCCGACTGGACCGGCGCGCCCCGCGTGACCGAGGTGCGCGCCCAGGCCGGCGCGGTGACCGCCCTGGCGGCGGCCGGCGAGCAGCTGCTGGCCGGCCTCGCCACCGGCGCCGTGAAGCTCTACGACCTGGCCGACGCGGATCGCCCCTACCTGCGCGACGCCCTGACCCTGGACGGGGCGCCCGTGGCGCTGGCGCCCGCGGACACGCTCGTGGCCGCGCTCCTGGCCGATCCCGGTCGGCTGCGTCTGCTGACGCGCACCGCCGACACCTTGGCCGATGCCGGCGGTGTCCTGAGCCTTCCCGGCCGTCCGGTGGACGCCGCCTGGCTGGGGCATCGTCTCTACGCCCTCTGCGTCGACGCCGGCGCGTCGCCGCCCGCGTCGTGGCTGGTGACCGTGGACGCCGCGGACCCCGCGACGCCGGCCGCCGTGGACGTGCGCCAGGTGCCGCATCCGGCCGCCGCCCTGGACCTGCGCCCGGGCCTGCTGGCGGTGGCCGGGCCCGCCGAACCCAACCTGCAGCTCCTGGATCTCACAGACCCCGCCACGCCTGTTCCCCTGGCCACCTGGAACGCCGGCGGCCTGCTTCGCGACGTGCTGCTCCACGGCGACGACGCGGTGCTCGCGGGGGCCGACGGCCTCTGGACCCTGGATCTGGCCGATCCCGCGCAGCCCGCCCTGCGCCACGCCGTGCCCGCCGTGCCGGGCTGGAGCCGCGTGGCGCGCGTGGACGGCCTGAACGCGCTGCTGCGCACCGACGCCCAGGGCGGCATGGAGGGCCTGTCCCTGCTCGACGCCGCCGACGGGGCGCCGCTGGCGGCGCTGGCCCTGCGCGGCGAGACCCTGGCCGCGGCCCGCGGCCGCATCTACGTGGGGCGCGGCCAGGAGCTCGTGGTCCTGGCGCCCGGCGCCGCCGCATCGCCGTCGCCCATGGCCGCCCTCGCGCCCGACGCCGCGGACGACGCCGTGACCGCCGTGGCCCGCGCCGGCGCGCGCGCGGCCGCCGCGGTGCGCACCGCCGCGGGCACGGACCTCTGGCTGCTGAACACGGATCCGCTGCTGCGACGGGCCACCTTCGGCCTGCCCGGCGCGCCGTCGTGCCTGGCCCTGTCCGGCGGCCTGGCCGCCGTGGGGGTGGACGCCGGCGGCGTGCACCTGGTGGACGTGGCCGACCCCGACGCCCCCGCCCTGATCGGCACCTTCACGCTGCCCGGCGTGCCCGCCGCCGTGGCCTTCCGCGGCCGCATCCTGGACGTGCTGGTGCGCGCCACCGACGCCGCCGTCACCGACCGCTGGCTCTGCTGGTCGCTGGAGGAGCCCTCGGCGCCGGTGCCCGGCTACGCCACCTACCTGCCCGGAGCCCCGGCCGCGATCCTGCACGACCCGACGGCCGCCACGGCCGTGGTGGCCGGCCTGGAGTTCTGCGACCTCTTCGACCTGAGCGAACCCCTGCGGCCGGTGCTGGCCGTGGACCACATCGTGGGCGCGGAGTTCACGGCCCTGGCGCGTGACGATGCCGGCCGCACCTGGGCCGCCCTGGGCGGCGGTCTGCTGGTGCGCCTGGCCGGTCTGGAGCAGGGCGCCTTCCAGCTCCTGGACAGCGTGTGGCTGCCCGATGACGCCGCGGTCCTCCTGCCCCTGGGCGACCGCCTCTGGGCGGCCGGCGCCGACCTGGCCGTCTACGACCTTCCCGCCGCCGGAGCGCCGGTGCTGCTGGGCCAGGCGGGCGCGGGCGCGGCCTCCGGCGCGGCCCTGGGCGATGCGGGCATCCTGACCGCCGCCGGTCCGCTGGGCCTGCTGGAGCTGCCGCCGCCGTGCGTCCAGGTGGGCACGGAGCCCGCGCCGGATCCCGCGGCGCCGCCGTCGGCCCTGCGCCTGGACCGGCCGTACCCCAACCCCTTCAACCCTCAGGTGAGCCTGCCCTTCGCCCTGACGCGGCCGGGCGACGTTCGCCTGGAGATCCTGGACGCCGCCGGCCGCCGTGTGGCCGCGCCCTGGCGCGGTCCGCGCACGGCGGGGGAGCACGTGGTGGTGTGGGATGGTCGGGACGAGGCGGGCCGGGCGGTGCCGTCGGGCGTCTACCTGGTGAGGCTGCGCCTGGGCGACGAGCTCCGCACCCGCAAGCTGGAGCTCCTGCGCTGAACCGTCAGGCCCGCGTTTCGCAGTGGCGGTAGAGCACGCAGGCGTCGCAGTCGGGCTTGCGGGCCTTGCACACGGCGCGGCCGTGGTCGATGAGCCGGTGCCCCAGGCTCACCCAGTCCTTGCGCGGCACGCAGGCGTTCAGATCGCGCTCGATCTTCACCGCTTCCTTGGGCCCATGGTCGCTCAGACCCAGCTTGGTGGCGATGCGACCCACGTGGGTGTCCACCACCACGCCGTCGGGCTCGCCCAGGGCCACCCCCAGCACCACGTTGGCCGTCTTGCGCCCCACGCCCGCCAGGGCGGTCAGCTCGTCCATGGTGGTGGGCAGCTCGCCGCCGTGCTTCTCCACCAGGTCGATGCAGCAGCTCCGGATGGACTTGGCCTTCTGCCGGAAGAACCCCGTGGTGCGGATGGCCTCCTCGATGTCCTCCAGCGGCGCGTCGGCGAAGGCCGCGGGGGAGGGGTAGGCCGCGAAGAGGTCCGGCGTGACCATGTTCACCCGCGCGTCCGTGCACTGGGCGCTGAGGATGGTGGCGATCAGGAGCTGGAAGGGCCCGTCGTGGTCCAGGCTGCAGCGGCTGTCGGGGTAGGTCTCGGCGAGGATGCGGACCACGTGGCGGGCGCGGCGCTTGCGGGCGGCCAGATCGAGCATGGGGGCGTCCTTCCGGTGGTCGGAAACCGGCCCCGTTTCCTTGACAGGGCCGATACGCGGTGCTAGGTTGCGGTCCCGGTTCGGGAAGGTAGCACCGCTTCCCGCGCCGCACCACATCCGGATCGGTGCGCCGCTAGCTCAATTGGCAGAGCAACTGACTCTTAATCAGTAGGTTCGGGGTTCGATTCCCTGGCGGCGTACCAAGCAAGACAAGGGCTTACGGCGGTGCCGTAGGCCCTTTCTCTTTCTCGGGGACACGCGGGGGACACAAGGGAGGGCCATGAAACTTAGAGGCGAGATGCTGATCCTTGATAATTGCCCAAGGTGCGGCATTGCGAGACCCACCATGCATCAAGAATCGGTGATACGAACAGGGGTGATCGTCGAGGAGTCGTTTCCCGAGGATTTGTACGAATTCCGGTACTGGCGTGTTTTCTCGTGCACATCATGTGCTGGGTGTGTGCTGCTGGAAAAGTCACAGGGCTCAATCGAGATGTACCCCCAGATCAGAACCATCGATCCTTCTATTCCACCTGACGCAGCTAGGTACCTACGGGAGGCCCTGCTGGCTTTGAAGGCTCCTTCTGCTTGCATCATGGTCGCTTGCTCGGCTATAGACCAGATGCTAAAGGAGCGTGGATATGCGGACGGGAAGCTCTATCCCCGTATTAATCAGGCAGTTAAAGATCACTTGCTGACTCAAGAGATGGGGGACTGGGCTCATGACGTGCGTCTGGACGCCAACGGCCAAAGGCATGCAGACAGGGATCGGCAGCCCCCCGGTGAACTAGATGCCAAGCGCTGCGTGGACTTCGCTTTTGCTCTCGCCGAATACCTGTTCGTGCTCCCGTCGAAGGTGAAGCGGGCGATCTCGAAGCCTGAGAGCGGTGTGGATCAATCTGCTGAGTAGGCATCCGTGTCGTAACGTAGTCCCTGCAGTGCATCCTCCAGGGCCTGCTGGAGCAGCTCTCTGACCTTGCGGGGGTCGCTTTCAGCTGCAACGATCGAATCCATGCGGTCCGGAACGGAGAGAACGGCATCCCGCAGCCGCCTGGCCTGGGTGAAGTACTCCCGCTCCATCGCACCCTTCCGCACCAGGCTGCCGGCCTCGCGCTCGAAGTTCAACTGCGCCAGCTTCGCCTTGTAGGTCTCGTGCTCGGCTCGAGCACGGGAGAGGGTGGAACTGTCGTCCCCGCCTTGGATCAGCCTGAGCTCTGGCGCCGCCAGCGCCTCTCCATGACCTTCACCGGGCCCGCGGACTCCACCCCACGACGGATCGGTGTTCATCTCCCATTCCCGGTCAGCTGTGGCGGGGTCGATTTTCCCGGCCTCGTTCCTGGAGATGCGGCCATCCCGCAGCGCCTTCTGCACCGACCATTTACTCGCCCCGGGCAGGCCGAGGGCGCGCCTGTGGGCGGCGTATTTCCGGATGCTCAGCCCCTCGCTCGAGGCCCGGTTCGGCTCGTCGTTCACCCGAGGTGAACGGGGTAGATGATCAATTGTAGTGTTTGTGGGCATGATGAATCGTCCTGTGTGCAACCAAGCTGTGTCCACTTCTGTAGACAGCGGGCGGGCGTCACGTCACCCGCAAGAGGCCCCTTTGGGAAGGACCCGGGCCTCTGGCGGCCACTATAAGGCTATTTGGCGGCTTCTGGCTCCTGCGCTCTCGCGTTGCGGTGCTCGGAATCGCGTTCCAGCTTATCTGTGCTGGGCATGTACTGGCCCGCGCAGCACGGCCAGATGATTAAATGTCAATCCGGCGAGATTGATGAATTGGCCTGTCCTCCCGGTCCAGCTCGTCTCGTCGTTCACCTCGGGTGAACGGGTGGGGTGCGCCCCTCGCTCCAAGGAGAGCTGCCGACCGACCCACCAGGCAGACGGCAGTGAGCGAGGGGCGCGCGTGATCCCAGGGACCAGCCGGGAATCACGCACCCGGCCTAGGCGAGCACGTTCCTAGGCGGGGATGGCGTCCACCACGACCGCGAAGCTCTCCGGGTGACGCAGCACGATGTCGGCATCCTGGAAGACGACGACGCGCAGCGCGCCCTTGGTCGCGGAGGTGAAGGGATCGAGGGTGATGTCCACGCCGTCCCACAGGCCCACCACCAGGCTCGAGAAGTCGCCGTGGATGATGGCGTGGCACACCCCCACGCTCGTGCCCTTGTCCAGCGTCCGGGGCACCTGGTTGCTCACGAAGGCCGGGTAGCCGTTGAGCATGCCGTCATTCTGCACGGCGCCCCCCACGCCCCCGGCGCCCATGGTGACCGGGTTCTCCCAGCAGAAGACGGCCTGGCCGTCCACCTTGGGCTTGGTCTTGAAGTGGCCCCGGATGCCCGGCGTGGTGAGGTAGGCCATGGACGGCACGTCCGCGTCGGCCGTGGCCACGGCCGACTCGAGGTCCACGATGTGCGGCCAGGTGGGGATGCCGCCGTTGTCCCCGATCGGAACCAGGCCGACGCCGGTGGTCTGCAGGATACCGCGCGGCGTGCTGCCCGACCCCGAGCCGTTGATGGCGGCCGCGTCGATGGCGTGGCCCACGGCCGTGGCCAGGTCCTCTTGCACGAGCATGTCCGCGTCCGGGGAGGACTGCAGCAGCATCTTGCGCGACACCACCGAGAAGGCGCCGCAGGACTTGGGGCTCATGGTCACCTGGTCGAAGACGGCCGCCTGCTCGGGCACGTCGTCGCCCTCGGCGACCCAGGACGCGGCCGCGCCCGACGCCTGCCGAGGGATGGCCACGTCACCCCGCAGGCCGGCCAGCAGCCGGCCCAGCTTCAGCGCCACGGTCTTGGCCCGCAGCATGCCGATGAAGTCCCCGGCCAGGTGGTCGGTGCCCACCAGGTTGCCGCCGGATCCGGCCTTGGTGATGTCCCGGCGCATCACCTCGTGCGGAACGAACAGGCCGCGAGGGGCGCGGCCGGCACGCTCGGCGTAGGCACGGCTCACCTCCCGCTCGTGGGCGGCCTCCTCCTGGACGCGGCGCTCGGTGGGGTAGGCCAGGGCCTTGATGGCGCGCAGGACGCTGAAGCGCTCCACGTCGCGGGGGCTGAGGCCCAGCGTGGCGCGGGGCAGGGGGGGCTGGTTCATCGTGTCCATGCGATCGAACAGGGCGCGCTGGAAGTCGCTGACGCTGCGGCCCTCGGAGATGTACCGCTGCGCGAGCTCGTGCTCCCCGCGCTTGGCGGCCAGCTCGAGGATGCCGGTGGTGCGTGCGCGCTCGGCGGCGGCGCCGTCGTTCGGCTTGGTGTTGTTGGTGCTGTTGGTCTCCATCGTGACTCCTTCACGAGGTGCGGCCAGCGATCGGTTCACCCCCACGGAGACATCCGCGGGAATCGTGGCCAGCGTGATTTCGATAGGCTCCCAGTCCGTCACCAGGAACGTGCGCTCCTGGTCGCTGGGGCCCGTGATCTCTTCCATGGCGTGGACGATGTAGCCGAAGCTCACGCCGGTGCGGATGCCGCCCTGCACGTCGTCCCAGGCTTCCTGGGCGAGCGTGGACGTTCCGAACCGGACCGAGGCCCTGGCGCGTTCGCCCTCGAGCCAGCAGCTCTGCACCTTGCCCACCATCCTGCTCGTGTCGTGGTCGATCAGGACGGGGCCCTCGGTCTGGATCCTGCCCAGACGGACGGCCTCGGGCGTCACCTTCAGGACCTCGAGGCCCCAGGGACGCGGCACAGGTGCAGCGCTGGCAAAGGACAGCTCCACGGTCCGATCGCCGGCGCTGGTGCGCAGCAGCGAGGCGGAGCGGTAGAGCGTGCCCGTGGGTTTCATGGTCTGCATGCCTGCCTTCCCTCTACAGGATCTCCATGAGAGCCTGCCGGAAGTCGGCGGCCGTGTGCCCGCCGGCGATGCATTGATCCCGCAGGGCCGTGACGCGGCCGAACAGGTGCTCGACGGCTGCGACCCGCTGCCTCTCCACGTCGGACATACGCGGGAGGGTGTGGGGCCTCGAGGCGATGGCCGCCTGGGTGCCCGGGTTGAAGCACTTCGGGCCCAGGTCCTTGTCGCCGGTCAGGAGCCGGTGGCGCATGTGCTCATCCCTTTCGGTTGCCGATGTGCCCGGTCCCCTCGGCGCGGCCGCGACGGATCGCACCCCCACGGGGAACGCACCTCGGTGCGGTTCTTCGGTTCGGCGCTGGCTCCGTGGGGTGACGCCCCCGGAGGCCCGCTCATCCGGCCCGAGAGGGGGCCGGGCTCCGAGGCCTGCCGGATCCGATGTGCAGCCACGACGGACTGCAGCACGTCGGCCCGGCGCCTCGCGGCGATCGTTCGACGGTTCGCGGGCACCGAGGGGTGACGCCCCCCGGCGGTCCGCTCATCCGGCCAGGTAGGCCAGGGCCCCCGCGCGGGGAGACCGGCAACCTGCCCGGGCCTCGAGGCCTTCGAGCTCCGATGTGCAGCCACGACGGACTGCAGCACGTCGGGCCGGGGCCTCAATTCGGGTTCCCGTTGCCGCGCGGCCGCCACGAGGTTGCCCCCGCCGGCGCGCGGCTGGTGTCGCCCACGGGTGCCTCGCTCGCCCTGATGGGGGAGGGGCGCCGGTGGTCGATGTTCGCTGCCCGCCACACGGCGGGGATTGTCTCGACGGTCAGCGTGGGGATCTCATCGGCCGGCGCTCCGGTCGCCAGGCGCATCGCCTCGTGGGCCTGGCGTTCCCCGCCCAGCTGCTTGGACAGCCAGTCCGAGGACCGCAGGACCAGGGCGTGCCGGGCGCCGTCGTCCTCGAGGCCGGCCAGGTGCTTGGCAAGCCCCTGGGCGTCGCGGAGCAGGGGGAGGGCCTGAGACCAGGCCGCGTCGATGTGGGCCCGCCTGGCGGCACGCTGGGCGTCCTCGGGGGTCGCCCTGGGGCTGGCCTCGAGGTGGGCGCGCACGCGGGTGACGTGTTCGGCCAGGATGGGACCCTGGAGACCGAGGGCCGAGAGGACTTCGGGCAGGGACGTGCCGCGCTCGCTGGCCATGGACTCGAGCATCACACGCTGGGGCTCTGTCGCAACAGGGGAGGGCGGGGAGCTTCCCCCCGTCCTGTTCTGTTCTGTCCTGTTCTGTCCTGTCCTGTGTTCGTTTCCGGAACAGGGTGAAACGGTTTCATCCCGTTTCGCTTGCTCGGCCCTCTTCTTGGCGCGGTGCTTCCGAACCCGCCCGGTGCTGTGGTCGCTCAGCTTCTGGTACTTGGCCCACCCCTTGGGAGTCCGGTCGGGGAGCAGCAGCTCGGCCGCCATGAGGGCTTCAAGAGTCTCCGTCACGTCTTCGGACGTGAGCCGAAGAGCGAAGGCCAGGCGCTCGACGGGCACCCCCACGAGCTTGCCTTGTGCGTGGAGCGCGAGACACCAGAAGAAGCGCAGCTGCATCGTGTCGGTGAGCAGCCTCAGCTTGGGGTTGCTGATGATGTCGCATTCGGTGCGGAACCAGTGGTGGTGAACGTCAGGAGCCATCATCGCCACCTTCATCCCATGGGGGCGACTCGCCCGCGAGGCCTGCATGGTACGCGGCCTGCATGGGCGCGGCGCATGCCTGGGGATCGTCCAGGTCCAGGGGCTCGGGTGCATCGACCAAGGCCACAAGGCGCTCAACCTGCCCCGTCATGCGGCGCATGAGCCGCACGAGCTCTTGCAGGGCCTCGTGGGTGCAGTCGGAGTCGCTGCTCATGCCCGGCCACCCAGGGCGCGAGTCTGCTCGTGGCCGGCGCCTCCGATGGCCTGGGAGTCCACGAAGCGCTGCACCGCGGAGAGGCGGTAGCGCACCATGCGGTTGCCGCCTCCGAGCTTGATGAAGGGGAGCTTGTACCGGCCGTTCACACGCCAGTTCTGTAGTGTGCCGGTCGTGACTCCCAGGGCATCGGCGACTTGCTCAGGCGTGAGCAGGGGGTCGGAGAGGATCCCGGACAGGGCGTCTCGCTGTGTGATCTTGTCGCCCATCTGTGCGCACCTCCGCTTGATAGGGATTGGTTAGCGGGAGAATGCGCAGAAGGTAGGAGGGTCGCTAGACCCTATCGACCGGATCCTTCAGAATTATTTCGGACGAAACCTGTGATCAGCTGGGCGGGGAGATGAAGTAGCCGTGGAGCTGCGTTCGGCCTTCAGCCAGCGCGGTACGGATCTTCTCCGAGAGGTTGCGCTGTCGCTTCATGCCGGGGGCGCAGCGCTCGAGGAACTCCGCGACGCAGCCAAAGAAGCGGCTGCCCTTGCTGTACGATGCCGGTAGACCAAGGATCTGCTGGAAGCCCTCGGCCCAAATGTGGATCGCGGCGTAGTCGGTCAGGGTGAGATAGGTCCCTTGGGTCATGGCGCGCCCGACCGGCAGCCCTTCCTTGTCGAGCTGGTCCCACAATCGGAGGTTGGCCGAGAACGGAGCCAGCAGGCGGTGGAGCGTGGAAGAGACCTGCTCGAGGTGCTGCTCCATCGACTCTGCATCCCGCAGCTGCGGCCATCCATCGTAGGTGCGCACCATGTCTGCGAGCCTACGGCGGCCGAGGTCGTCCAGCTCCGAATCGAAGAGGCGCTCGAGCTTGCGGGCGGTCCTGAGAAATCGCCTGACTTCGCCCAGGGACTCAGACGGGTGCACGGGGTAGCGCTCGCTCTGATACTGCACCCTGAGGTCAGCAAGGAACCAGGCCATCACACAGCAGAATTCCTTCTCTTGTGCAGAGGTTTTCGGCCGCACGCCCCCCACGCGGAGGCACTCGGCGATTTCCTGTGCCAGGTGGTCGCGCACGGTGTAAGTCATGCGTCCTCCCTCGACGTTCCGAGGATTGCTGCAGTCGCCTTCTCCATGGCCTCCCGTACCGGGTCGATGTCCAGGCGGGAGTAGATCATGGTGGTCGTGGGTGTCTTGTGAGCCAGGGTCTTGCCGATGATCGGGAGGCTGGCGCCGGTGGCGGCCTGCCAACTCCCCATGGTGCGGCGCAGGTCATGGATGCGGAGGTCTTCGATCCCGGCCCGCTTCAGGATGCGTACCCAAGCGGCCCTGGACTCCACCAGGTGGCCGGTCCGGCCGGGGCCGGGAAAGACCCACGGGGACTTGCGGGCGTCTGGCAGGCGGCTGCGCAGCACGGCCAGGGCCGACGTCACCAGGGGGACGGTGTGAGAGTCGCCGGACTTGGTGTCAGGGATCCGCCAGGTGCCGGCCTCGAGGTTGAGCTGATCCCAGCGCATCGTCTGCACGTTCCCACGGCGCGCGCCGGTGAAGAGGCAGAGCAGGAAGAAGTCCCGCTGGGTCGTGTTCGGCTCCTCGTGCAGGGCCTGCAGGAACCGCGGGAGCTCATCGGCCTGCAGGAACCGCTCCCGCGAACGCTCCCGGAAGCGCTTCACGTTGCGGGCCGGGTTCGGCCCTGCGAAGAAACCCCAGGCCTCGGCCTTGGCGAAGAGGGTGTGCACCAGGGCCAGCATGCGGTTGGCCGCGTAAGGGCCGGCACCGTCTCGGACCGCGACGTGGGCCCGCTGGACATCGGCCGGGGAGATCGAAGACAGCTGGTGGCTCGCCCACCCGGAGAGGTAGCGGTGGAACTGCTGCTCGTCCTGCCGCCAGGTCTTCTTGTGCGGGCGCGCGTGCCGGTCCAGGTAGAGCCGGAGGAACTCGCCCAGGGTGAGCTCATCGCGGGCCTGCTGCTTCCGCTCCTGGGGATTCGTGCCCGTGACCATCTCGCCGGCGAAGGCCAGCGCCAGGCGCTTGGCCTCCTTGACCTTCAGCTCAGGGAAGCGGCCGAGGGTGAGCATCTGCACCCGGCGGCCCATGCGCTTGCGGAACTTGAATGTCTTGGTCCCTCGGTCCGTGACCTCCACGAAGAGGCCGGACACCTGGGAGTCATGCAGTCGGGTGCGCTTCCCTGCCGGCGCGGGAGGCAGAGCCTTGATGATGTCCACGGAGAGGGGCATGGTCTCGGGCATAGCTCACCCCCGAGCCTTCTTGGCGGTGAAGGGGCGATTGGGGTGCTGTGCCCGCCATTTCCGCATCTCCTCAAGGACCGTAGGGCCCCACACGGCGACGATCAGCTTGGCCTTGGCCTCGGTGTCCGTCAGGGCGGCGCCCTCGGCAGCGTGGCGCGCGCGGCGCTGCTCCATCTGCCGGCTCGTCTTGCGGCTGTCGTCCCGATCAGCGGCCATGGTGCTCTCCCTTGTCCAGGTCGTCGGCAAGCCCCTCGAGCTGCTCCACGAGGCGTTGCGTCTGCACGCACACCTGGTGGACGGCCTGCTGCAGCTGGCGGATCAGCTGCGCTTCATTGGTGGGCGATGCATGCACGGAAACGGGTGTGTGCTGGGTAGGGGAGACGGTGGATCGCTGGGTGTTCATGGATCGACCTCCTGACCGACTGACAAGGGCCCGGGGACACACCGGGGACACATGGTTGAGTGATTATCGGGTGAATCCGGTGTCTCTCGATTGGAGAGATGGTCCCATATCTGGCTTGAATGTAAAGGGTTATTATGAGTCGATGGGGCTGGGTTGTTTGGCGTGCAACTGACTCTTAATCAGTAGGTTCGGGGTTCGATTCCCTGGCGGCGTACCAAGTTCGATCGAGGGCTCCGACATCGTCGGGGCCCTTTTTCGTGTCCGCGACCGGCATTTTGACTGCGCGTTGACAAGATCCGGAATCTGAACGAAGATATCCAACACGCCCGACCCCAACATGGAGGTCATCATGAGCCTGTTGAACTTCACGCCCACGCCCCCATCAAAGCACGACAAGACCATCCCGTATTCCTATGAGGCCCGCGTGGATCTCCTCCACGGCGAGGGCCTGGCGCCCGTGCCCCAGTCCTACTTCGCCGACACCATCTGCGGCCTGGTGGAGACCCTCATCGAGGAGGGGTACGCGCCCGACGAGGTTCGCCTCTACGGTCTCTATCACCGCCGCCAGCGCGAGCTGGAGGTGGAGCGCTGCGTGGGCAGCGACGGCGACTGGCTGGTGCCGCCCGAGCTCTGCCACGAGCTGGAGGCGTACTACCGCGACACCCTGGACTCGCGCTACCGCGGGCACGTGGAGAACGGCTCGTGCATGTATGAGGACCGGGACCGCCGCGGGCACGGGCCCTACTAGCGTCCGCGCCGCTCAGCGCACCAGCGTGAAGGCGTGCGTCCGCACCGTCGGACCGCTGCGCAGTCGCAGCGTGTAGCGTCCCGAGGGCGCCGGGCGTCCGCTCGCGTCCGTTCCATCCCACCGCAACGCATGGGTGCCCGCGGCCAGCGGGCCGTCCTGCAGCGTGCGCACCGCGCGTCCGCGCAGATCCATCACGTCCACGCGCACCGGGGCCGCGGCGTCCAGCGCCACCCGCAGCGTCACCGCCGGGTTGGCCGGGTTGGGGTGGGGCGGCAGCAGACGGACCGCCGCGGGCGCGGCCGCGGGCGCGGCGAGGGCGGGACGGCGGATCGTCACCGGGCCAGCGGCGTGGCGCACGGTGAGCAGCTGGGTGCCGGCGTCCCAGAGCCAGCCGGAAGTCACGCCGTCGTCGGTGGCGAGCCGCGGCAGGATCTGGCCGCCGGCCTCCACCGTCAGCGGGATGTCCAGCAGCTTGAAGGTCTCCGTGCCGTGGCCGTCGCGGGTGGCGTAGGTGACCACGGCGTCGCCGCCGTAGGCGATGGCGGTGACCGGCTCCGACCAGCGCAGCAGGTGGTCCTCGTCGCCCGGGGCCCAGCTGGGATCCAGCCCCATCCACTCCAGCAGATACTTCACCGTGTTGAAGTTCTGCTCGTACCAGCTGTTGTAATTCAGGCTCCCGTCGATGTCCGCCACGGTGGTGAACATGCGCCCGTCGGCGGCCACGCCGCGTGTGTTCTGGCCGTAGGTGCTGATCAGCACCATGCCCCGCGCGAGGTCGGCCAGGGTGGTGTCCTCCCAGGCCGTTCCGGCCAGGGCCTGGCCCAGCATCTCCGCGGTGGCGGCGAACTGCAGCGTGGAGGCGAAGGTGGCGTGGTACCAGCCGTTCCACTCGTAGGTGCACGGCCAGTACTGGCCCGCCTCGGTGCCGGGGGCGTCGATGAGGTACTCCGCGCGCACCCAGTCCATGATGTCCGTGGCCATGGCCTCCCAGCCGGCGGGGCGCCGCGCGAGCAGGGCGCGGATCATCTCGTGGGCGGAGTAGTGGTCGCGGAAGCCGGTCTGCATGTCCGGCGACTGGTCCTCGTAGAAGCCCTCCCAGCGCCGGTAGCTGGCGCTGGCCGGGTTGCAGGGGTTGGCCAGCAGCCAGGCCCAGGCGCGTGCGGCGGCGCTGGCATACGCGGAGTTGCCGGTGCGCGCGGCCATGGCCTCCAGGAACTCCACCGCCGGGGTGAGGTGGCTGGTGTATTCCTGGGTCACCAGGCCGTCGGAGGGGCGGGCGCGGAAGGGCCAGCGGCCGTCGTCGGCGGGGCCGCCGCTCATCTGCGTGGCGGTCATCACCGCGGCGATGGTGTCGGCGGCGGCCAGGTACGCGGGCTCGCCGGTGATGTCGTAGAGGTCCAGCAGGCGCAGCCCGAACAGCGGCGGCTTGTCCAGCTCGATGGCCTCGCCGTCCCAGCCGCCGCCCATCACGGCGTCGGTCTGGGTGCTGTAGGGGAGGCGCGCGTAGAGGTCGCCGGCGGGGGTGAGGTGGCGCAGGATCCAGTCGGCGTAGTGGCGGGCGCGGGCCAAGGCCTCGGGGTCGCCGGTGGAGCGCCAGACGGAGAGGAAGGCGTCGATGCCCACCGACGCCGTGTAGGCCGGGTAGCTCACCGAGAGGTAGCCGGGGTAGCCCGGTCCGCCGGACCAGAGGCCGTTCCCGTCGTAGATGGCGTAGTGGTAGAAGTAGGGCGGCACCGGGTCGCCGCCCGGCAGGTTGTCCTCGGTGCGGATGCCGCCGTTGCCCACGTCGGAGAAAAGGAACGCCGTCACCTCGTCCACCAGCGCGTCCACGGGCTTCAGGGGCGCGGACGGAGCGGCGGCGGCGGCGCCCGCGGCGAGCAGGCAGATCAGCGTCGTCAGGCGGATGCGGACCATGGGAACCTCCGAAGGGCGTCCCACAAGCCTAGCACGGATCCTGGGCACGCGCCCGTCGGGGGGCGATTTTCATTCCGCCGGACGCGGGGGCCTGCTAGCATCCGCCCACACCCGAACCCATCCCAGGAGGACGTCATGCTGCACCGAGGAAGGATCCTGACCATCGCCCTGATGCTGTTCGTCGCGGGGGCCGCCCAGGCGGGCGTGTCCGTGCTGGGCGGCGTCACCCTGCCCCAGGCCAACTGGGGCGACCTGGCCAAGCCGGGGCCGCACGTGGGGGTGGAGATCACCGTGCCGATGATCCCGTCGCTGCTGTCGGTGGGCGGCGAGGCCCTGCTCAGCCGCAACGTGCTGGACATCGAGGCCCTGCCCTACAGCGTGCCCGAGGGCAACACCGCGCGCTGGTACACGGGCGAGGCCATGGGCGTCGCCAAGCTGCAGCTGCCCCTGACCGGCCTGCACGCCAAGGCCGCCTTCGGCGTGATCACTTACCGGTACGAGGCCGAGGGGGAGGGTTGGTTCGACATCCCGGACCAGACCCGCATCGTGGGCGCCGTGGGTGCCGGCCTCAGCGTGTCCTCCCTGGAGATCCAGGCCATGTACCACGTGGTGAAGTGGGACGAGGACGCCGACTATCCCGAGTCGCTGGACGAGGTGGACACCAACTTCAGCTTCTTCACCGTCTCGGCGGCGTTCGGCCTGTAGGCCCATGCCTCGTCTCGACCCGCGGCGCTGGACGCCGCTGCTCCTGCTCCTGATCGCCGTTGCGGCCCATGCGGTGGAGGACCTCACGGTCCTCGGCCGCTGGGCCAACGGGCCATGCCGCGCCATCACCCTGGCCGGCGATCTGGCCGCCGTGGGCAACGGCGCCGCCGTGGAGCTGCTGGTGGTGGGCCTGGACGGCACGGCCACCGCCGTGGGCAAGGTGGTGCTGCCGGACGTGGTGGAGCACGTGACCCTGGCGGACACCCTGGTGCTGGCGAGCTGCGGCGCCGCGGGGCTGCAGGTGGTGCATGTGGGCGATCCGCATGCCCCGCGCCGGTTGGGCGGCTGGAACGGCGGCGGCGCCGTGAATGCCGCCGCCGCGGTGGGGCGTTACGCCTTCCTGGCGGAGGACGCCCAGGCCCTGCGCGTGCTGGACCTGGCGGACCCCGCGACGCCGGTGTCGGTGGCGGACCTGGACGCGGAGTTCGACGCCCTGTGCATCGCCGCCGGCGGCGGCTACGCCTACGTGGGGGACGACCGCGGCGACACGCGCGTGTACGACGTGGTGGACGCCCGCCATCCCGAGCAGACCGACTGGTTCGGCGAGTCCGGCGCCGTGTACGACGTGGCCGTGGCCGGCGGCGTGTGCTGGCTGGCCCAGGGCGGGCTGGGCGTGATCGCCCTGGACGTGTCGGACCCCTATACCGTGACGGAGCTGGGACGCGTGGTGCTGCCGAGCTGGGCCCTGGGCCTGGCCCTGGACGGCACGCTGCTCTACGTGGCGGCGGCGGGCGGCGGCATGGACGTGGTGACCATCGCCGATCCCGCGGCGCCGACGCGCCTCTCCGGTCTGGTGACCGGAGGCTACGCCGGCGCCGTGGTGGCCAAGCCGCCCCTGGCCCTGGTGGCCGATTCCTGGCGCGGCGTGCGCCTGGTGGTGCCGCTCACCCCGGCGGGGCCGCAGCTCCTGGGCACCGTGCTGGCGCGTGCCGACGCGCGGCGCGTGGCGGCATCGGATACGGTGGCCGCCGTGCTGGACCTGGATGCGGGAGTGCGCCTGCTGGACGTGGCGCCGCCGGCGGCTCCCCTGGAGGTGGGAGCCTTGCACCTGACCCGCGCCCGCAGCGTGGATCTGGTGGACGGCCTGCTGGCCGTGGCCCGCGAGCGCGACGGCTGGACCCTGGCCGATGTGTCCGACCCCTCCGCCCCCGACTCCCTGACCACCGTGGACACGCCGGGCCTGGCCCGCGACGTGGAGCTGGCCGTGGGCCGCGCCTGGGTGGCCGACGGCGACGGCGGCCTGCGCGTCTACGGCCTGGACGATCCCGCCGCGCCGGACCTGCGCGCCGCGCTGACCCTGGGCGCGGAACTCACGGCCCTGGACGCCGCCGACGGCCTGCTGGCCGTGGCCGACGCCGCGGGCGCGCTCCACGTGGTGTCCCTCGCCGTTCCGGACGCCCCGACCATCGCGGGCAGCCTTCCCTTGGACGGGGAGCCGTCCGCCGTGGCCCTGAACGGCGCCGTGGCCGCCGTGGCCTGCGGCGCGGCCGGCGTGGCCATGGTGAGCCTGGCCGACCCCGCGGCGCCCCTGCTGCTGACCACCGTGGGCGTGGCCTCCGGAGCCTACGACGTGGCCTGGGACGGCGACCGCCTGGCCGTGGCCTGCGGCGACCAGGGCGCCCGCGTCTACGACGCCGCCGCGCCGTCCACGCCCAGCCTGAAGGCCGTGCACGCCGCCGACGGCGGCTGGGGCGTGGCCGCCCGCGACCGCGGCGTGTACCTGGCCGACGGCTTCGACGGCCTCTGGGTCCTGCACGACGATACGGTGGTCCGCACGGAGGGTCCCACGCCGGAGCCGCTCGCGCGGCCCCGCGCCCTGACCTGGGATCCACCCAGCCCCAACCCCGCCAACCCCGCCGTCGCCCTGAGCCTGCGCCTGCCCGCGCCGGCCCGCGTGACGGTCACCCTGCACGACCTCCGCGGCCGCGCCGTGCGCCGCCTCCACGACGGCCCCGCCCGCGACCGCCTGGATCTGGGGTGGGACGGCCGCGACGACGCCGGCGCGGACCTGCCCTCGGGCGTGTATCTGCTGCGCGCCACGGCCGGCGACGCCCGCGCCGTACGCCGTCTGGCCCTGGTCCGCTGACCCGCCCCGGACGCAACGCGGCGCCGGGGAGACCGCCTGCTCCCGGCGCCGCATCCGTTCGACGGCGACAGACCGCCGAACACGCTTCCCACGTTCCTAGAAGGTGAACCAGACGCCCGCCATGGTGACGTTCTCGCCGCGGGTGCCGAAGTCCGTCAGCTTGTCGCCGTCGCCCGGCGCGTCGGTGCTGGTCAGGGCCAGGCCGTGCTGGAAGGTCAGGCCGAAGCGGTCGGCCAGGCGCACCTCGCCGCCCAGGTTGAGCTGCAGCTCGAGCACGGTCCAAGTGTCGTCCAGGGTGCCGCTGCCGTAGACGCGGTCGTCCAGGCTCTTGTAGGCGATGGCGGGGCGCACGAAGAAGAAGGCGTCCTCGTAGTCCTTCACCACGTAGGTCACGCCGCCCTCGAAGAACAGGCTGCTGGCGGACTCGTCGCCCAGGTCGGCGGACTCCAGGCCCAGGCCCAGGTCGAAGCCCAGGGTCTCGCTGCTGAAGTAGCGCACGGCCACAGGCGCATCGCTGTCCGAGAAGCCCAGGGCGAAGGTGCCGGCCTTCTCCACGGCGGCGGCGGGGACGGCCAGCATCAGGATCAGGGTGCCGAGCATCAGCTTGGTGGTCATGGGTACTCTCCTCCGATGGTTGAGGGGCGCCTTGGCGGCGCTGTCCTAGCGTCGGGGGAGAGGATAAGTAGGAAACGCAGTTCGTCAATGATCTGTATAGAAAATTATCTTCAAAAAGTATTCAGTTGGGCCCGCCCCCGCCCTGGAGGACGGGCCCGTCGTGCGCTCAGCGTCCCCGCCAGCTCGCCTCCGGCTCCGGCCGGTTGTCCAGGATGCCTTCGATCTCCTCCAGCACCTCGGGCGTCAGCTTGGCCGCCACGTCCAGGGCCTCGAAGTTCTCCTCCACCTGCTCCGGCCGCGAGGCGCCGGTGATCACCGTGCTCACGTCGTCGTTGGTCAGGCACCAGGCGATGGCGAGCTGGGCCAGGGTGCAGCCCAGGTCGTCGGCCACGGGTTGGAGCATGCGCACCTTCTGCACCTTGCGCGCGCCCTCCTCGCTCTCGAGCTGGGGCCGCAGCCACTGGTAGTTGTCCAGGGACAGGCGCGAGCCCTCGGGGATGCCCTGGTTGTACTTGCCGGTGAGGATGCCGCTGGCCAGGGGCGACCAGATGGTGGTGCCCAGGCCGATGTCCTCGTACAGGGACGCGTACTCCCGCTCCACGCGGTCGCGCACCAGCATGTTGTACTGGGGCTGCTCCATGGTGGGGGGGATCAGGTGCTCGCGGCGGGCGATGTCGTGGGCCTGGCGGATCTGGGCCGCGCTCCACTCGCTGGTGCCCCAGTAGTGGGCCTTGCCCTGGCTCACCACGTGGTGCATGGCCCACACCGTCTCCTCGATGGGGGTCTCGATGTCCGGGCGGTGGCAGAAGATCAGGTCCACGTAGTCCGTGCGCAGGCGCGCCAGGGCGGCGTCGGCGCCTTCCAGGATGTGCTTGCGGGAGAGGCCGCGGTCGTTGGGGCCCTTGCCGCCCCAGAAGATCTTGGTGCTCAGGACCAGGTCGCTGCGCTTCCAGCCGGCCTTGGCGATGGCGGCGCCCATGATCTCCTCGGCCTTGCCGTTGGCGTAGACCTCGGCGTTGTCGAAGAAGTTGCAGCCGCGCTCGTAGGCGGCGGCCATGCAGGCCAGGGCGGCGTCCACGTCCAGCTGGTCGTCGAACGTGACCCAGGCGCCGAAGGAGAGGGCCGAGACCTTGAGGCCGGAGCGGCCGAGACGACGGTATTCCATGGGCGGGTCTCCCGTGGGTTCGAGAAGGGGATCGGCGGATCGCCCGACAGTCTAGCACGTTCGGGCGCGTCTGCCAGCGCAACCGCGGCGGCTCCGCGCCGTAGTCCTCCGCGGCGCGGTCTGCTACGGTATCCGGCGCGTCGATCCCATCCTTCCGTTGAAAGCGAGGCCCACCGTGACACGCACGTGGACGTTCCCGGCGCTGCTGCTGGCGCTGCTCGTCGCCGCTCCCGCCGCCCAGGCGGCCGAGCACCTGTTCCGCTCCCCGGACCTGCACGGGGACGTCATCGTCTTCACCTACGAGGACGATCTCTGGCGCGTGGACGCCGCCGGCGGCGACGCCGTGCGCCTGACCGGCGACGAGGGCGCGGAGACGTCGGCCAAGTTCAGTCCCGACGGCTCGCTGCTGGCCTTCACCGCGGAGTACGACGGCGGCAGCGACGTGTACGTCATGGACGCCCGCGGCGGCGAACCCCGCCGTCTGACCTACCATCCGGCGATGGACCAGGTGCTGGGCTGGCACCCCGACGGCCGGCGCGTGCTCTTCCGCAGCAACCGCGCCTGGCCCAACCGCGAGTTCGAGACGTACCTGGTGAGCGTGGACGGCGGCCTGCCCGAGCGCCTGCCCATCGACCGGGGCGGCCTGGCCGCGCTGGACGCCTCCGGCGAGCGTCTGGCCTACAACCGCATCTCGCGCGAGAACCGCACCTGGAAGCGCTACCGGGGCGGCATGGCCCAGGACGTCTGGGTGGCCGATCTCCGCAGCGGCGCCATCGTGCAGGCCACGGACTGGCCGGGCACCGACAACTTCCCCATGTGGTGGGGCGAGCGCATCGTGTTCACCAGCGACCGCGAGGACGGCCGCCTCAACCTCTACAGCATGGCCCCCGACGGCGCTGACGTGCGCCGCCTCACCTTCTTCACGGACTACGACGTGAAGAACCCCTCGCTGGGCGACCGCGGCCGCGTGGTCTTCCAGCAGGGCGGCCGCCTGCACGTGCTGGATCTGGCCACGGGCGCCGAGCGCGCCGTGCCGGTGCGCGTGCGCAGCGATCATCCTCGCTTCCGCACGGAGTTCCTGACGGCCGCGCCCGCGGCCGGCTCCTTCCGCCTGGCGCCCGGCGCAGGGCGCGTGCTCGTGGAGGCCCGCGGCGAGATCCTCAACCTGCCCGTGGACGAGGGCGACGCCCTGGACCTGACGCAGGCTTCCGGCTCCCGCGAGAAGGACGCGGCGTGGTCGCCGGACGGGAAGCACATCGTGTTCATCAGCGATCGCACGGGGGAGGAGGAGCTCTGGCTCTGCGACCAGCGCGGCGGGAACCTGCGCCGCCTGACCGACGCCGGCGCCGGCTTCAAGCTGCCCCCGGTCTGGTCGCCGGACTCCGCGCACGTCCTCTACGGCGACAAGTTCCTGCGCCTGAACCTGGTGGACGTCCGCAGCGGCAAGACGCGCACCATCGCCCAGGGCGAGTACGACGACGCCTGGGAGCGCTGGGGCATCCTGGACTACAGCTGGTCGCCGGACTCGCGCTGGGTGGCGTACGCGCGCCAGAACGCCGACATGAACGAGACCGTCCACCTCTACGCCCTGGACACCGGCGCCACCGTGGACGTGACCGACGACTGGTTCACGAGCTGGAGCCCGTCCTTCTCGCCCGACGGCAACTACCTCTACTTCCTCAGCAACCGCACCTTCACGCCGCGCATGGGCAAGCAGGACCAGAACCACGTGTTCCTGGACATGACGCGCCCCTACGTGGCGCTGCTGCGCGCCGACGCGGTCTCGCCCTTCGCCGCGCCCGACGGCATGCTCGCCGCGGACGATGGTGCCGGTGACGGGAAGAAGAAGGACGGCGAGGCGAAGGACGCCCCCGTGCGCGTGACCGTGGACGCCGCAGGCCTCGCCGACCGCATCCTGGCCTGCGAGGGCGTGCCCGCCGGCGACTACGACCGCCTGGAGGCGGTGGACGGCGGCTTCCTCTACCTGGCCCGCACCGCCCCGGAGTTCCTCAAGTACCAGACCGTGAACGACCGCACCGGCGGCGCCCTGGACCTGCGCCGCTACGGCCTGGACGACGCCGAGGTGAAGCCGGTGATCGCCGGCGTGACGAACTACCACCTGGCTCCGGACGGCGGCAAGCTGGTCTACCGCGCCGGCTCCAAGCTGGGCGTGGTGGCCGTGGACGCCGAGTCCAAGCCCGGCGACGGCGCCGTGGCCCTGGACGGCGTGCGCCTGCAGGTGGATCGGCGCGCCGAGTACCTGCAGATCTTCGACGAGGCCTGGCGCATCCAGCGCGACTGGTTCTACGACCCCGGCATGCACGGCGTGGACTGGAACGCGGTGCGCGCGCAGTACCGTCCCCTGGTGGCCGACTGCGGCACCCGCGGCGACCTGAACTACCTCATCGGCGAGATGATCTCCGAGCTCAACATCGGCCACACCTACATCTTCGGCGGCGATTTCTCCGACGGCGCGCCGCGCGTGCCGGTGGGTCTGCTGGGCGTGGACCTGTCCGCGGGCGGCAAGCAGAAGTATTACCGCATCGACCGCATCCTGCGCGGCGAGAGCTGGGATCCGGACCTGCGCTCGCCCCTGGCCGCGCCCGGCTGCGGCGCCGCCGAGGGCGACCTGCTGGTGGCCATCGACGGCGTGGAGGTCACCACGGCCGACAACCCCTACCGCCTGCTCCAGGACAAGGCGGGCGAGTGGGTCACCCTGAGCCTCAACGCCATGCCCGGCGCGAAGGGCGCCAAGACCTGCCGCGTGCGGACGCTGCGGTCCGAGGCCGCCCTGCGCTACCACGCCTGGAAGGCCGCCAACCGCGCCGCGGTGGACGCCGCCTCGGACGGCCGCATCGCCTACCTGCACCTGCCCAACATGATGGAGGACGGGCTCGTGGAGTTCGGGCGCGACTTCTATCCGCAGACGGACCGCCAGGCCCTGATCGTGGACGAGCGCTACAACGGCGGCGGCTTCGTGGGCGACATGATCATCGACCGGCTGGAGCGGAAGCTCTGGTCGCTGAACCAGCCGCGGGAGGGCAAGCCCGGGCGCAATCCCGAGCGCGTGTTCCACGGGCCCATCGTGGTGCTGATCAACGAGGACACGGGCTCCAACGGCGAGTACTTCGCCTACGCCGTCCAGGCCAAGGGGCTGGCGCCGCTGATCGGCATGCGCACCTGGGGCGGCGCGGTGGGCATCGAGCCGCACCAGGACATGGTGGACGGCGGCGGCACCACGCCGCCCCAGTTCGGGCCGGTGGGCCTGGACGGCGCCTGGATCATCGAGGGGCACGGCGTGGTGCCGGACATCGTGGTGCAGAACATGCCGGCCGACGTGGTGGCGGGGCGCGACGCCCAGCTGGACACGGCGGTGCGCTACCTGCTGGACACGTTGGCCAAGGAAGGCGCGCGCTGGACGCTGCCGACGGTGCCGGACTACCCGGACAAGAGCCGCTAGGAAGGCGAGGGCGGATCGTGGGGGCGGGCGCGTCGCGCGACGCGCCCGCCCCCGCGCGTTCAGGCCACCGGGTCGCCGCTGATGGCGGGCATGGTGCGGCCCATGGCGGCGGCCAGGGGGCGCAGGCTGGTCATGAGGTCTTCGAACAGCGGCGGCGTGAGGGCCTGCGGTCCGTCGGACAGGGCCTGGGCCGGGTTGCAGTGCACCTCCACGATGATGCCGTCGGCGCCGGCGGCCACCGCCGCGCGCGCCACCGCGGGGATGTAGTCGCGCACGCCCACGGCGTGGCTCGGATCCACCACCACCGGCAGATGGGTCTTGTCCTTGAGGTAGGGCACCGCGGAGATGTCGCAGGTGTTGCGCGTGGCCGTCTCGAAGGTGCGGATGCCGCGCTCGCAGAGGATCACCTGGTGGTTGCCGTTGCTCAGGATGTACTCCGCGGCCAGCAGCATCTCCTCGAGGGTGGACATCATGCCGCGCTTGAGCATGACCGGCTTGCGGATCTTCCCCACGGCCTCCAGCAGGGCGTAGTTCTGCATGTTGCGCGCGCCGATCTGGATGATGTCGGCGTAGCGCGCCACCAGCTCCACCTGGTCGGGGCTCATGGCCTCGGTCACGACGTCCAGGCCCAGCTCCCGCTTGGCCGCCAGCATGAGGCGCAGGCCCTCCTCGCCCAGGCCCATGAAGCTGTAGGGCGACGTGCGCGGCTTGAAGGCGCCGCCGCGCAGGACCACGGCGCCGCTGGCGCGCACGGCGCGGGCGGCGTCGAAGAGCTGGTCGTGGCTCTCCACGGAGCAGGGGCCGGCCATGACCACGAAGTCGTCGCCGCCCAGCCGCGCGTGGCTCAGCTCCACCACCGTGGGCTCGCTGCGGTACTCGCGGGCCGACAGCTTGAACGGCGTGCGCACCGAGGTCACCTCGGCCACGCCGGGCATGCCGGCCAGCTCCTTGAGGCGCGCGTTCTCCCCGGCGCCCATCACGCCGATCACGGTGCCCCCCTTGCCGTGGGACGGCCGCGGCTGGAAGCCCAGCTCCTCCACGGCGCGCAGCACCTGGCTGATCTGGGTCATGGTGGCGTCGGGCTGCATGACGATGATCATCGCACGTCCTCCTGGCCGCCGTTCAGGGCGGCGTTCATCTCGGTGAGGTAGCGGCGGGCGGCGTCCACGGCGGCGTCCGCGCCGCCCGCCTGCCCGATGCGGCGCAGGAGCGCCGAGCCCACGATGGCGCCGTCGGCCACCCGGCCCAGCGCCGCGGCCTGGGCGGGCTCGGCCACGCCGAAGCCCACGTAGCAGGGGGTGTCCGTGAGCGACTGCACACCGCGCACGAAGTCCAGCACGCCTCCGGACGTGTCCAGCACGCTGCCGGTCACGCCGGTCAGCGACACCAGGTAGAGGAAGCCGCGGGCGTCGGCCGCGATGGCCCGCAGACGGTCGTCGCCGCTGGTGGGGGCGGCCAGATCCACCAGGTCCAGGCCGCGGCCGCGCAGGGCGGCGCGCGCCTGGGCCGACTCCTCCCGCGGCACATCGGGCAGGATCACGCCGGCCAGCCCGGCGTCGGCCGCCGCGTCCACGAAGACGTCCAGTCCCAGGCGCAGCACCGGGTTGAGGTAGGTCATGAGCACCACCGACGCGCCGGTGGCCGCGGCGTGCTCGCCGGCGTCGTCCAGGGCGGTGCGCAGGGTGGCGCCCCCCGCCAGGGCCGCGTGGCCGGCGGCCTGGATCACGGGGCCGTCGGCCACCGGATCGCTGAACGGCACGCCCACCTCCACCACGTCGCAGCCGGCGTCGGCCGTGGCGCGCAGCAGGCGGCGGAACGCGGCGCGGTCAGGGTAGCCCGCCGACAGGTAGGGGACCAGCGCCTTGCGGCCGGCCGCGCGCAGGGCCGTGGTGCGCTCGTGAAGCCTCATGCCAGCACCTCCAGCACGGTCTGCAGGTCCTTGTCGCCGCGGCCCGAGAGGTTGACCACGGTCAGCCCGCCCAGCTCTCCGCGCGCGTCCAGCGTGCGCAGGTAGGCCAGGGCGTGGCTGGATTCCAGGGCGGGGATGATCCCCTCCAGCCGGCAGAGGTCCGTGAAGGCCGCCAGGGCCTCGGCGTCGTCGGCGCTGCCGTAGCGCACGCGGCCGGTGTCCTTGAGGTGGCTGTGCTCCGGGCCCACGCCGGGGTAGTCCAGGCCCGCGCTCACCGAGTGGGCGGGCAGCACCTGGCCGGCGTCGTCCTGGAGCAGGTAGCTCAGGGCCCCGTGCAGCACCCCGGGAAGGCCGAGGCCCAGGGCCTTGGAGTGTCCGGCCGCGGAGCCGCCGGCCTCCACGCCGTGCAGGCGCACGTCGGCGTCGCGGACGAAGGCGTGGAAGATGCCCATGGCGTTGCTGCCGCCGCCCACGCAGGCGATCACGTCGTCGGGCAGCCGGCCCTCGCGCTCCAGGATCTGCGCGCGGGTCTCCGCGCCGATCACCGCCTGGAAGTCGCGCACGATGAGCGGGTAGGGATGCGGACCCACCGTGGAGCCGATGATGTAGTGCGTGTCGTCGATGTGCGCCACCCAGTCGCGGATGGCCTCGCTGGTGGCGTCCTTCAGGGTGCGCGAACCCGACGTGACCTCGCGCACCTCGGCGCCCAGCAGGCGCATGCGCTCCACGTTGGGGCGCTGGCGGCGCATGTCCTCCTGGCCCATGTAGACCACGCAGCCGATCCCGAAGCGGGCGCACACGGTGGCGGTCGCCACCCCGTGCTGGCCCGCGCCGGTCTCGGCCACGATGCGTCCCTTGCCCATGCGCCGCGCCAGCAGCACCTGCCCCAGGCAGTTGTTGATCTTGTGGGCGCCGGTGTGGTTCAGGTCCTCGCGCTTGAGGTACACCCGCGCGGCCGACGCCAGCATGCCTTCCAGCTTCTCCGCGCGGTACAGCGGCGTGGGGCGGCCGCCGAAGTCGCGCAGCAGCACGTCCAGCTCCGCGGCGAAGGCGGTATCGGCGCGCGCGGCGGCGTACGCGTCCTCCAGCTCGCGCAGGCACGGCATCACCGTCTCCGGCACGTACTGGCCGCCGTAGGGGCCGAAGCGTCCGGGCCTGGTCTCAGCCACGGCGGGCCTCCTCCAGGAAGCGGCGCACCAGATCCAGGTCCTTCACGCCCGGGGCCGACTCCACGCCGCGGCTCACGTCCACGGCGTAGGGCCCCACCGCGGCCACCGCGGCGGCCACGTTTTCAGGGTTGAGGCCGCCGGCCAGGATCACGCGGCGTCCCCGCTCCACGCCCTGCCGCGCGGCGTCCCAGAGGTCGGCCAGCTCCGCCTCGCCGTGGGGACGGCCCTTGGGCAGGTCGTAGAGGAGGGTGTCGCCGCTGAAGGGCACGTCGGCGTCCAGGATGGTCACGGCGTGCACCACCCGGGCCACGGGCAGGCCGGTGCGGTCGCGCACGGCCAGGCGCAGGGGGAGGGGCTCGCCGCCGTGGAGCTGGAGCAGGTCCAGCGACGCCACCCGCGCCGCCTCGGCGATCTCCACCGCCGTGTGCCCGGCGAAGACGCCCACCAGGGTCACGCCGGGCGCGGCGGCGCGTACGGCCGCCGCCTGCTCCAGGGTCACGCGCCGCTCGCTGGCCGCGAAGATCACGCCCAGGTAGTCCGCGCCGGCCGCCGCGCAGGCGGCCGCGTCCTCGGGACGGGTCACGCCGCAGATCTTCACCTTCACGTCGTTCATGAGTCCTCTCCCGTCAGGTGTCGCAGGGTGCGGCCCGGGTCCGGGGCCGTCAGCAGGGTGCCTCCGATGAGGAAGGCGTCGGCGCCCAGCGCCGCCATCTCCAGCAGGTCCGCGCGGGTACGCAGGCCGCTCTCGGCCACCATGAGCACGTCGGCGGGCTTGGCCCGCAGCAGGCGGCGCGTGGTGTCCAGGTCCAGCTCCAGGGTGTCCAGGTCGCGGCTGTTCACGCCCAGCAGGTCGCCGCCGGCGGCCAGGGCGGCGCGCAGGTCGGCCTCGTCGTGGCACTCGATCAGGGCGGCCACGCCCAGCTCCGCGGCCGCGAGGCGCAGCGTCCTCAGCGTGGGTACGTCCACCAGCCGTGCGATGAGCAGCACGCAATCGGCGCCGGCGGCCCAGGCGGCCCGCACCTGGCGCGGATCGATCACGAAGTCCTTAACCAGCACGGGCAGGCCGCCGGCTTCGCGGATGGCGGTGGCGTCGTCCAGGGTCATGCCGAAACGCGGCGTGTCCGTGACCACGCTGATGGCCGTGGCGCCGTTGGCCGCGTAGGTGCGGGCCTGGGCCAGCGGATCCGCGGCGTTGGGGAAGGCCTCCACGCTGGGCGACCGCCGCTTGATCTCGGCGATGATCCCGCCGCCGCGCACGGCGGCCGTGAAGCCGCGCACAGGGCAGAGCTCCGCGGGGCGCTCCGACACGGCGTCCAGTCCGCCGGCGTTCAGCAAAGCGCGCTTCTCCGCCGCGATGCGTTCCAGCAGCCCGCTCATGCCTCCCTCCTCGCGCGCAGGGCCTCCAGCACGGCGCGGGCGCGCCCGTCGGCCAGGGCGGCGCGGGCGCGGGTCAGGCCGTCGGCGGGGGAGTCCGCCACGCCGGCGGCGGCCAGGGCGAAGCCGGCGTTCAGGGCCACCGCGTCGGCGCGCGGGCCCGCGGCGCCGTCCAGGATCTCCTGGATGAGCCGCGCGTTGGCGGCGGGATCGCCGCCGGCCAGATCCGCGGCCGTGCAGCGCGCGAGTCCGAAGTCCTCGGGCGCCACCTCGTAGCTCGTCACCGCGCCGTCGCGCAGTTCGGCCACCAGGGTGGGCGCGCAGAGCGACACCTCGTCCACGCCGTCGCGCCCGTGCACCACGTAGGCGCGCTCGCCGTCCAGGGCGCCCAGCACGCGGGCCATGGTTTCGCAGAGGTCGGCGCGGAACACGCCCACCACCTGCCGGCGCACGCCGGCGGGGTTGGTCAGGGGGCCCAGGATGTTGAAGACGGTGCGCACGCCCAGCTCGCGCCGCACGGGCATCACGTGCTTCATGGCCGGATGGTGGTTGGGGGCGAAGAGGAAGCCCAGGCCCACCTCGTCCACCAGGCGGCCGGCCTCGGCGGGCTCCAGGCCCACCGGCACGCCCAGGGCCTCCAGCACGTCGGCGCTGCCGCTGCGGCTGCTCACGGCGCGGTTGCCGTGCTTGGCCACCGCGGCGCCGGCGCCGGCGGCGGCCAGGGCCGCGGCCGTGGAGATGTTGAAGGTGCCCGACCCGTCGCCGCCGGTGCCGCAGGTGTCCACGGCGTCGCTCCGCCGCAGCGTCACCTTGGCCGCGCGCTCGCGCATGCCCTCGGCCAGGCCGGTGATCTCGTCCACGGTCTCGCCGCGCACGCGCAGCACCGTGAGCAGGGCCGCGGTCAGCGGCGGCGAGGTCTCGCCGTCCATGAGCCGGCCCATGAGCGTGCGCGCCTCCGCGCGGTCCAGGGTGCCGCCGTCCAGCAGCCTGTCCAGCAGCGCCTTCATCGCGCCGCGCTCCCGGCCACGCGGCGCAGGTAGTTGGCCAGCAGGTCCTTGCCCTCGACGGTGAGGATGGACTCGGGATGGAACTGCACGCCCTCCACCGGATGCTCCTTGTGCCGCACGCCCATGATCTCCCCGCCGGAGGTGTACGCGGACACCTCCAGGCACGCGGGCAGGTCCTCCTCGCGCACCAGCAGGCTGTGGTAGCGGGTGGCGTCGAAGGGGTTGCTCAGCCCGTCGTAGAGGGTGCGGCCGTCGTGGTACACGTGGCTGGTCTTGCCGTGCATGACCTTGTCCGCGCGGGTGATGCGCCCGCCGCAGGCCTGCACGATGGACTGGTGCCCCAGGCAGATGCCCAGCACCGGACGCACGCCGATGCTGCGGCGGATCATCTCCAGGGACACGCCCGCGTCGTCCGGCGTGCCCGGTCCCGGCGAGACGATCAGGCTGGCGGGCCGCAGGGCCTCCAGGGCGTCGCAGTCCATGGCGTCGTTGCGCACCACGCGCACCTGGGCCCCCAGCTCGCCCAGGGCCTGGACCACGTTGTAGGTGAACGAGTCGTAGTTGTCGATGAGCAGATGCATCTCAGAACCCCTCCTCGGCGATGGCCACGGCGCGGGCCAGGGCGCCGATCTTGTCCAGGGTCTCCCGGTACTCGGCGGCCGGGGAGCTGTCGGCCACGATGCCGGCCCCGGCCTGGATGAAGTATTCGTCGCCCCGCATGAACAGGGTGCGGATGCCGATGCAGAGATCCATGTCCCCGTGCGGACCGAAGTAGCCCACCGCGCCGGCGTACGGCCCGCGCCGCGCGCCCTCGATCTCGCCGATGAGCTGCATGGCCCGCACCTTGGGCGCCCCGCTCACGGTGCCGGCGGGGAAGGTGGCGCGCAGCAGGTCGAAGGCGTCGTGCTCCGCGCGCAGCCGTCCGACCACCCGCGACACCAGGTGCATCACGTGGCTGTACTTCTCGATGGTCATGAACGTGGACGTGCGCACGCTGCCGATCTCGCACACGCGGCCCAGGTCGTTGCGGCCCAGGTCCACCAGCATCACGTGCTCGGCGCGCTCCTTCGCATCGGCGGCCAGCTCCGCGGCCAGGGCCTGATCCGTCGCGGGATCCTGGCCCCGCGGCCGCGTGCCGGCGATGGGGTTCACCGCCACGTCGCGCCCGTCCTTGCGCACCAGCAGCTCCGGGCTGGAGCCGATCACCTGGGTGTCGCCGAAGTCCAGGTAGTAGAGGTAGGGCGAGGGGTTGAGGATGCGCAGGGCGCGGTAGATCTGGAAGGGCGGCGTCTCGGTGCGGCCGGTCAGGCGCTGGGAGAGCACGATCTGGAAGGCGTCGCCCGCCAGGATGTGCTCCTGGGCGCGGCGCACCATGGCCTCGAACTCCTCCTGGGTCACGGAGCCGCGGGGGGCGGGCACCGCGGCCGCGTCGTCGCCGCGGGTGGGATGCTCCAGAGGGGCGGCCAGGGCGTCCAGCAGGCGGCGCAGGCGGACGTCGGCGGCGGCGCGGGCCGCGTCGCCGGGGGCGGCGGGGCGCACCAGCAGTTCGATCTCGGACTTCACGTGGTCGAACACGGCCAGGGCGTCGGGCACCAGGAAGCGGTAGTCGTCGCCGTCGGGTCCCGGGGGGAGGGGCACGGGCTCGAAGCGCGTCACGATGTCGTAGCCGATGACGCCCACGGCGCCGCCGAAGGGCCCCGGCATCTCCGCGGGCAGATCCGCGGCGCTGCGCGCGAGCTCGGCGCGCACCGGGGCGAAGATGTCGTCGCCGGCGGGGTGCTCCTCCACGGCGCCGTCGGGCCGCGTGACGGTCACCACGTCGCCGCGCAGGCGGATCTCCGTGCAGGGTCCCAGGCCGATGAACGAGTAGCGGCCCAGCTGCACGCCCTGCTCCACGCTCTCCAGCAGGAAGGCGGCGCCGCGGTCGCGCAGCTTGAGGTACGCCGAGACGGGGGTCTCGAGGTCCGCGGGGATCCGCAGGCGCAGGGGCGTGCGGCCGGTGGCGTCGTGGTCGGTCATCCTCGTGTCCTTTTCTGGTTCTGCGGCACCTAAAAAAACCTCCATCCTGCGGATGGAGGGTCGGCGGTCTCGTCGCGATCGGGTGGATCAGATCGGGATTCGAGAGGCGGACGCAACCATCCAGCGCTTGTCCTGGGACCAGCGCCACCAACGGGTGGTGAGGATCGCGTCGCGGTGCATCTAGGGCCTCCGGAGGGGTTCACTCTCTCGTGAACCAGGGTCCGCTCTCTCGTGAACTCCCATGAGGATACCCGGAGCGCGCGGAGGCGTCAACCCTCTTCGCAGAGAAACGACCTTTCGGGAACCCCCTGCCGTTTGCTATACTTTCCGGAACACGACACCCCCGCCCGCCATCCGACCAGCTGGAGGATCTCCATGACGAAACGGCTCGTCGCCCTGCTGCTCGCCGTCGGCCTCAGCGCCGCCGCGAACGCCGCTCCCCGCACCGTGCTCGGAGAGCTCTTCTCCGCCGACGGCTGACCCTACTGCCCGTCCGCGGTCCGCGGATTCGCCGATCTGGAAGCCCTCTACCCCGAGAGCGAGTTCATCGCCATCACCTGGTACCTCACGGCGCCCTACTCCTTCCCCGAGGGCGTGGCCCGCTACAACACCGTGCCCGACGGCGGCACCCCCAACGCCCATTTCGACTTCCTCGAGGACTCCGTGGGCGGTTTCCCCAGCGGAAGCATGGTGGACTACTACACGCCCATCGTGAACCAGCGGCTGAACGTGAGCTCCCCGCTGACCCTGGACGCCTCCTACGCCATCAGCGGCGTCACCGGCAACGTGCAGGTGACCGTGACCGTGGACCAGGCCGTGACCACCACCAACAACTGGGTGCGCATCGTGGTCATCGAGGACGACGTGCACGACCACGACAACATGGCCCGCCTGATGACCGCCGATGCGGCGCTGAACATCACCCAGCCAGGAGAGACCCAGACCGTGGCGCGCGCCTTCGCCGTGGATCCCGGCTGGAAGGTGAACGATCTGGAGATCATCGCCTTCGTGCAGTCCGACAACGGCACCCGCCCCGTGCTCCAGTCCGCCAAGGCCGAGGCCGCCTACAACGGCTCCATCACGGTCAACGTGGAGCCCGCCGGCCTGGGCGCCGACTGGACCCTGGACGGTCCCAACGGCTTCAGCCTGCCCGGCGAGGACAGCATGCAGCTGGCCGTGTTCGACGAGGGCGACTACACGTTGAGCTTCGGCGACGTGCCCGGCTGGACCGCGCCCGCCCCCGGCGAGATCACCCAGACCCTGACACCCCAGGGCGAACTGGTCTACACGGGCGTGTACAGCGGCGGGCCCTTCACGGCCGTCCTGGACGGACCGCTGGGCGACGCTGGCCCGGCCCGCGGCGTGGCCCTGGTGGACTTCGACGCCGACGGCGACCTGGACATCCACGTGGTGAACTCCGGCGCCGCCGACCTCCTGCTGCGCAACGACGCGGGAGTCTTCACCGACGTGGCCGCCGGCCTCGCCGCCGACTCAGGCGCCGGCATGGCCGCCGTCTGGGCCGATTACGACAACGACGGCGACCCGGACTTCTACCTGGCACGCGACGGCGTGGCCAACAGCCTGGTCCGCAACGACGGCGGCGTGTTCGTGGACGCCACCATCGGCGCCCTGGGCAACACGGGCGCCGGCCGCGGCGTGGCCTGGGCCGACTTCGACCTGGACGGCCTGCTGGACCTCTACGTCTGCAACGACGGCCAGGCGAACGTGCTCTTCCGCAACTACGGCCCCGCCGGCGACTCCTGGTTCTTCCTGGATCAGAGCACGGGCGTGAACGACGCCGGCGGCACCCAGTCCGCGAGCTGGGGCGACTTCGACGACGACGGCGATCCGGACCTGGTCATCACCAACGCCTTCACCGCCGACCGCCTGTTCGAGAACGCGGGCGCCTTCGGCTTCAACCCGGTGACCAACAGCAACATCAACAACCTGGGCGCCGGCTCCGGCGTGGACTGGGGCGACTTCGAGAACGACGGCGACCTGGACCTCTACATGGCCACCTTCGGCGGCTCCGACCGCATCCTGCGCCAGACCACCGTGGCCTGGGCGCCCCAGCTCAGCACCCCGGCCAGCGCCGTGGCCGCCACCCGCGCCGGCCTCTGGGCCGACATGGACAACGACGGCGACCTGGACGTGTACCAGGCCAAGGGCTCCGGCCAGTTCGACCGCCTGCTGCGCAACGAGGGCGCCGGCGTGTTCACGGAGATCCCGCTGGGCGTGGCCGAGACGGGCGGCGACGCCCAGGGCGCGGCCTGGGGCGACGTGGACGGCGACGGCGACATGGACCTCTACCTGGCCAACGACGGCACCGCCAACGTCCTGCTGCGCAACGAGGCCCAGGCCAACGGCAACCATTGGCTGGAGCTGCGCCTGCGCGGCACCACCTGCAACGCCATGGCCGTGGGCGCCACCGTGCGCGTGACCGCGGGTGGCGTGACCCAGCGCCGCGAGGTCCGCGCCGGCAACGGCTACCTGTCCCAGGGCAGCGCGGAGCTGCACTTCGGCCTGGGCGCCAACGCCGCCGTGGACCAGGTGGAGATCCGCTGGCCCGACGGCGAGGTGCAGATCCTGGCCGGCGCCGCCGTGGACGCCCGCACCGTGGTGGTCCAGGGGCAGAGCACCGGCGTGGAGGACGGGGATCACGGCGCCGCGCCGGCGGTCTTCCGCCTGCACCGGGCCTATCCCAACCCGTTCAACCCCTCCACCACGCTGGCCTTCGAGCTGCCCGCCCCGGCCCGCGTGGACCTGGAGATCTACGACGTGTCCGGCCGCCGCGTGCGCACCCTCCTGCACGAGGACGCCCGCACCGCCGGCCGCCACGACCTGGTCTGGGACGGCGCCGACGACGCGGGCCGCACCAGCCCCGCCGGCGTCTACCTGGTGCGTCTGCGCGCGGGCGAGTTCCGCGCCGACCAGCAGGTGGTCCTGGTGAAGTAGACCCGGGCTCCGGCCCCTGCGAGCGGAGGCCCCGGACGCCGTGTCCGGGGCCTTCGTGCGTCCGGGCTGGCGCCGGCGGCTGCATGTGATACCTTGGGACGCCGGTGCGGACCGGACCGCGCCCCACATCCCCCCGCGAAAGGCGATCCATGGCCCACCAGTTCATCTTCACCATGAAGGACCTGCGCAAGACGGTCCCGCCCCAGCGCGAGATCCTGCGCGGCATCTGGCTCTCCTTCTATCCCGGCGCCAAGATCGGCGTCATCGGCCTCAACGGCGCGGGCAAGAGCACGCTGCTGCGCATCATGGCCGGGGTGGACCAGGAGTTCCAGGGAGAGGCGTTCCCCGCCGACGGCGTGCGGATCGGCTACCTGTCCCAGGAGCCGGAGCTGGACGCCGCCCTGGACGTGCGGGGCAACGTGGAGAAGGCGGTGGCCCCGCTCAAGGCCAAGATCGACCGCTTCAACGAGATCTCCATGGCCATGTGCGAGCCCATGGACGACGACGCCATGAACAAGCTCATGGCCGAGATGGGCGAGCTGCAGGACGCCATCGACGCCGCCGACGGCTGGGAGCTGGACCGCAAGCTGGAGATCGCCATGGACGCCCTGCGCTGCCCCCCCGGCGAGCAGGACGTGGCCACCCTCTCCGGCGGCGAGAAGCGCCGCGTGGCCCTCTGCCGGCTCCTGCTGGAGAAGCCCGACATGCTCCTGCTGGACGAGCCCACCAACCACCTGGACGCCGCCACCGTGGCCTGGCTGGAGCGCCACCTGCGCGAGTACGAGGGCACGGTCATCATCGTCACCCACGACCGCTACTTCCTGGACAACGTCACCGGCTGGATCCTGGAGCTCGAGTCCGGCAAGGGCATCCCCTGGGAGGGCAACTACTCCAGCTGGCTCGCCCAGAAGCGCGCCAAGCTCATGGAGCGCGAGAAGCAGGACGAGAAGCGGCTCAAGACCCTGGAGCGCGAGCTGGAGTGGGTCAGCGCGTCGCAGAAGGCGCGGCAGAAGAAGTCCAAGGCCCGCCTGGAACGCTACAACGACCTGGTGGCCCAGGACCGCGACATGCAGCGCAAGGCCGCCCAGATCCGCATCCCCGCCGGCCAGCGTCTGGGCGACGTGGTGGTGCGCGCCGAGGGCCTGCGCAAGCAGTTCGGCGACAAGCTGCTCTTCGACAACCTGAGCTTCGACCTGCCCGCCGGCGGCATCGTGGGCGTGGTGGGACCCAACGGCGCGGGCAAGACCACGCTCATGAACATGATCACCGGCAAGGAGCAGCCCGACGGGGGCGTCCTGAAGGTGGGCGAGACCGTGCAGCTGGCCTACGTGGACCAGGGCCGCGACGAGCTGCTGGACGACAAGAGCGTGTGGGAGAACATCTCCGGCGGCGCCGAGGAGCTGAACCTGGGCGGCGTGCTGGTCAACAGCCGCGCCTACTGCTCGGGCTTCAACTTCAAGGGCTCCGATCAGCAGAAGAAGGTGGGCGCCCTGTCCGGCGGCGAGCGCAACCGCGTGCACCTGGCCAACCTGCTCAAGAGCGGGGCCAACGTGATCCTGCTGGACGAGCCCACCAACGATCTGGACGTGGACACCCTGCGCGCCCTGGAGGACGCGTTGCTCGACTTCGGCGGCTGCCTGGTGGTGGTCAGCCACGACCGCTGGTTCCTGGACCGCATCTGCACCCACATCCTCAGCTTCGAGGGGGATTCCGAGGTGGTGTGGTCCGAGGGGAACTACGCGGAGTACGAGGAAGCCCGCCGCGCCCGCCTGGGCGCCGACGCCGACCAGCCCCACCGCATCCGCTACAAGAAGCTGACGCGGGACTGATCCGTCGCTGCCCGGCCGAACGAGCGAGGGCCGCCCCCTGGGGGCGGCCCTCTTTCAGTTTCCCACCCGGCGCGGCGTCGGGGAGAGCCGGGGCCCTCCCAGCGCCGGCGCCGTCGGGAGAAACCGCGCTCGTCGCGATCAACCATCAACTGTGAAGAAGCTGTTGCACGTTTCCCGTGCGGCTCGCTTCTGGAACCTACGGAGCCGCGCGGGGGCGCGCAAGACCCCGCGCTCAGAAATGCACGTTGAGGCCCGGCAGCCAGCGCATCCCGGCGGGGTTGTTGCCCGCGTGGTTCAGCAGGCCGATCTGCACTCCGTGCAGCTCGTCGGCGCGGTTGAGCAGGCCGATCTGCAGGCCGTGGACCACGCGCACGCGGTTGTAGACGCCCGTGCCCACGCCCCGCAGGCGTTCGCCGCGGAGGTGGCCGCCGGCGAGCATCAGACCGGTCAGGTCGGCGCCGCCCACGCCGCCCAGCGCGGCGCAGAGGCCGCGCAACCGATCGCCGCCCACGCCGAAGCCGCCGATCATCAGGCCCGTGAGGTCGTCGCCGCCGATGCCGAAACCCGCCGCGGCCAGGCCCGTGAGGTCGTCGCCGCCGATGCCGAAGCCCGCCAACCCCAGGCCGGTGATGTCGTTGGCTCCGATGCCGAACCCGGCGACGGCGAGGCCGGTCACGTCGCTCAGCCCCAGGCCGAAGCCGCCGATCAGCAGGCCGTCGGCGTTCCCGAGGCCGGCCCCGAAGCCGGCGATCCCCACGCCGTGGAATTCGTCCGCCGCCAGCCCCAGCAGGTTGATGCTCACGCCCTGCACCTCGGCGGCCGCGGTGCCGCCCACGCCCAGGGCGATGCCCCGGATCCGGCCCTGGAACGGCTGGCCGGGCGTCCAGATCGAGACGGTCACGCCGTCGATGCGGCGCAGGTCGCTGTCGGCCCAGTTGAGGCGCAGACCGGTGAACTCGGCGCTGTTGCCCAGGCTGAGGCCCGCGCCGCGCACGGGGAGGTCCAGGGAGCCGGCGTGCGCCGCGGGCGCGGCGAGCAGCAGGAGGGCGAGGGCGGTCAGGACGGTGGGGCGGCGCATGGCTTCAATCCTCCGTGCGGTGGGGGAGCGGCGACGACCGCTCCCCTACGCGTCCACGGAGGCGGGGTTGCGACGTCAGAAGCGGCTGCTGAGCCGCACCTCCACGCCGCGGAAGTCGGGCACCAGGTAGCACACGCCCGACGTGCAGGCCGTGCCGCCGCGGCGCCGGCCCGCGAAGGCCGCGAGCTGGTGGCTGCGGTCCAGGTCCGCCTGCACGTTGAGGCCCAGCCAGCGGCGGCGATCCGTCTCCACCACGTCGAAGGTCTGCGGGTCGTCGGTCTGGGTGGGGTCGTCGGACATCTCCAGAACCAGCGTCACGCTTCCCAGGCCGGCGCGGCCGGCGCCCACCGACAGCAGCACGTCGTGGTGGAGCGCATCGCCGCCGCCGGGGCGGCGGATGTCCTGCACCTCCACGGCGGCCTGCACGGCGTCACGGCCGGAGAGGCTGCGCTCCACGGCCAGGCCCGCCGAGCGGTGGCGCTCCAGGCCTTCGATGTCGTCGCGGCCCTCGGCCACGAACACGGTCAGGCGCGTGTCGGCCAGGGGCGGGCTGGCGGCCTCCAGGTAGGTGAGGCGGTAGTCCATGGCGTCGTCCAGGAGCCGGGCGGCGGCGCGCTCCAGGTGCAGCGTCCAGCCGTCGCCCACGGCGCCCTGCACGCTGACCAGGTGGCCGTGCTCGTCGTCGGCGAAGAGGAAATGGCTGCGGCGGTTGACCAGCGAGGGGCTGAGCTCCGGCACCAGGTTGGGCGGGTCGTTGTAGGGCAGGCGGAAGCGCTCGTAGTCCTTGGTCTCCCAGATCACGCTCCAGCGGCCGCGGGCGGCTTCCACCAGGGTGGTGCGGGCGCGGGGGACGCCGTCGCCCGGGCCGTCCAGGTCCGGCAGGGCGTTCCAATCCCGGGCGGCGAGCTCGGCGGAGAGGCGCACGTCCCAGCCGGCCTGGTCCAGGACGGGCAGCAGGCGATGGAGGCGCACGGCCGCGTCCAGGCTGCCGTACTCCTCGCGCGCGGCGCGGCCCCAGCTCGTGAAGCCCTCGGCGCGCACATAGCCCTGGCCCACGCGCACGCCGCGGCCCAGGTCCACGCCCACCCGGCCGCCGGACACGGTGCCTTCGCGGCGCACCAGGCCGAAGGTCTCCTCCAGGCCCGGCGGGTTGTCCGGGAAGGCCAGGGGACGGCCGGAGACAAGCACGGCCTCCGCACGGCCGCGTCGGCCCTCCAGGATCACGCCGTCCAGGTCGCGGGTGTCCATGTACTTGCTGTCGGTCAGGGTGGTGATCTCACGCACCACGCCCGGCAGCTCGTGGGCGCGGAAGATCAGGCCGCGGCCCAGGGTGGCGTAGCCGTTGCCCACGCGCAGGCTCAGGTCGCGGCCGCGCCACTCCACGAAGCGGTGGGTGATCTCCTCGTGGACCAGATCGGCCGTGGAGGTGCGGTAGGTCTCGGCGCGGGCGCCCACGCGGAAGTCGCCGGACAGGTAGTCCAGACGCACCTGGTCGAAGAGGGCGGTGCGCTCCTCGAACTGGGTGCCGGGGTCGCGCCCCACCTGCCAGAGCAGGAGGTTGGCGGCCTGCACGCGGCCCTCGTCGGCGCGGGCGGCGGGCGAGGTGAGCAGCAGCGCGGCCGCGAGCACGGCCGCGCGCCGCAGGCCGGGGATCACGGCGCCTCCCGGCGGGCGAGCAGGCCGGACAGGGCCGCGGCCAGCCGCTCCGTGTCGCCGTCGCGGTAGCCCACGTGCTCGTAGGCCACCGTGCCGTCCGGAGCGATGAGGAAGGTGGCCGGCACCGACGTCACGCGGAAGAGGGCGGCCACCTCCTTGTCGGCGTCGATCAGCGCGGGCAGGTCCACGTCCAGGGCCCGCAGGGTGGGGCCGATGCGGGCGCGGCTGCGCGGGTCGTCGATGCTCACGGTCCAGACGGTCACCGCCCCGGCGTGGGCGTCGGCCAGGCCCTGCAGGGCCGGCAGCGCCTTGCGGCACGGTTTGCACCAGGTGGCCCAGAAGTCCAGGATCACCGGCCCGCGGGCCAGGGCGTCGCTCAGGGTGAGGCGGTCGCCGGAGAGGGATTCCAGGGTGAAGTCCGGGGCCGTCTCGGCCCGGGCCGGCACCGCGGCCGCCGTCCCGATGAGGACGGCGGCCGCGACGATGACGGCGAGTCGTATCTGATTGTATTTCAATTGGATCCGTCCTTTACTTCGCAAGCGTGATGAAGCGCCCGAGCTGCTCGCCGTCCACATCCACCACGGCCACGTAGGTGCCGCTGGGGGCGGCCAGGCCGTCGTCGCGGCGGCCGTCCCAGACCACGCGGTGCTCGCGACCGCCGGGCAGCCGCGCGTCCAGCAGGCGGGCCACGCGCCGACCGGCCAGGTCGTGGATCTCCACGCGCACGGCGGCGTCGGCCAGCGCGGCGTCCAGGGTCCAGCGGATGGTCGTCGACGGGTTGAAGGGGTTGGGGTAGGCCGCGTCCAGGGTGAAGGCGCGGGCCGAAGGCGCGTCGTCCACGCCGGTCAGCAGGTCCGCCACGGCCGCGTCCAGGGCCGCCCCGATGGTGGCGGCGTTGAAGCCGAACATGCGCTTGCGGATCACCCCGTCGCCGTCCACCACGAAGCTCACGTCGTTGGCGGCCGCGTAGGCGGCGCCGGTGGCGCTGGCGGTGCGCAGCAGGGGATAGGTGATGCCCGTGGCGTTCACGAAGTTCTGGGCCTGGGCCTGGGAGCCGTTCCACACGTCCAGGGCGAAGGCCTGCACGGGGTCGTCGGCGTAGTTCTGAAGCATGGACTCCGTCCCGGGAGCCGCCGCGATGCAGCTGCCTCAGGCGTAGCCCACGAAGAACAGGAAGGTGGCCTGGCCCGCGAAGGACACGGCGTGGGTCACCCCCTGGGTGTCCGTATGGGTGAACGTGGCGGCGTTCTCGCCCTCCTGGCCCGTGGCCAGGGCGCTCAGGGGCAGGGCCAGCGTCAGGAGCAGGGCGCCCAGGGCGCGGCGGCGTCGGGATCGGATCATGTCGGTCTCCTCCGGGTCGGGGTCGCGCAGGGGAACGTTCGCGGAGTCTACGGAGTGCGCGGGGAATTCGTGACAGAATTTATCCCGATTCATCCGGGCCCGCTCCCAACCCCACGGATTCCGGTGGGTTTTCTGTGGCCCGGGTCCTCGGAGGCGTGATACCCTGCGGTATCCTCCAGTTTCGAATCCCTTCAACCGTCGGAGGGCTCCATGTCCGATCCCGTGATCCCCCCCAAGCCCGAGATCGTCGCCAAGGCGCACGTGAACACCCGCGAGGAATACGACCGCCTCTACCGCCTCTCGCTGGATGATCCGGAGACCTTCTGGGCCCGTCAGGCCGAGCGCATCACCTGGTTCCACCCCTTCCGCACGGTCTTCGACCACGACTACGAGAACGTGGACTTCGGCTGGTACCTGGGAGGGCGGCTCAACGCCAGCTACAACTGCGTGGACCGGCACCTGAAGGAGCGCGGCGATCAGGCGGCCATCATCTGGGCCAAGGACGAGGCGGGGGAGTACGAGACCATCACCTACCGCGACCTGAAGCACAAGGTGGCCAAGGTGGCCAACGTGCTGCGCCACCACGGGGTGCAGAAGGGCGACCGCGTCTGCATCTACATGCCCATGATCCCGGAGCTGGCGTACACCATGCTGGCCTGCGCGCGCATCGGGGCGGTGCACTCCATCGTCTTCGGCGGCTTCAGCAGCGAGGCCATCCGCGACCGCATCCTGGACGCCGGCGCCAAGCTCGTGGTGACGGCCAACGAGGGCCTGCGCGGCGGCAAGCGCCTGCGCCTGAAGGACACCGTGGACCGCGCGGTGGACGGCCTGGACCTGGTGCGCACCGTGCTGGTGGCCCGCCGCACCGACGGCGACGTGGCCATGCGCGCCGGGCGCGACTTCTGGTTGGACGAGGAGTGCCGCAAGCAGCGCTCCACCTGCACCGTGGAGTGGATGGGGGCGGAGGATCCCCTGTTCATCCTCTACACCTCCGGCAGCACGGGCAAGCCCAAGGGCGTCATGCACACCACCGCCGGCTACATGGTCTACACGGCCATGACCCATCAGCTGGTCTTCGACCATCACGACGGCGACGTGTACTTCTGCGCCGCGGACATCGGCTGGATCACCGGGCACTCGTACATCATCTACGGTCCGCTGGCCAACGGGGCCACCACGGTCATGTTCGAGTCCATCCCCACCTATCCCGACGCCGGCCGCTACTGGCGCATCGTCCAGGACCTGGGCGTGACCATCTTCTACACGGCGCCCACGGCCATCCGCGCCATCCACCGCGAAGGCGACGCGTACCTGGAGCCCTACGACCGCTCCAGCCTGCGCATCCTGGGCACGGTGGGCGAGCCCATCAACCCCGAGACCTGGAAGTGGTACCACGACGTGGTGGGCCAGGGCCGCTGCGCCGTGGTGGACACGTGGTGGCAGACCGAGACCGGCGGCATCCTCATCACGCCGCTGCCGGGCGTGACGCCTCTGAAGCCGGGCTCGGCCACGCTGCCGTTCTTCGGCGTGAAGCCGGTGCTGATGGACGAGCAGGGGCAGCCCCTGGCCGGCAACGGCGTGAGCGGCAACCTCTGCATCGAACGCACCTGGCCGGGCCAGGCGCGCACCGTGTACGGCGACCACGAGCGCTTCCACGAGACATACTTCAGCCAGTACCCGGGCTACTACTTCACCGGCGACGGCTGCAACCGCGACGAGGACGGCTACTACTGGATCACCGGCCGCGTGGACGACGTGATCAACGTGAGCGGCCACCGCATGGGCACCGCGGAGGTGGAGAGCGCCCTGGTGGCCCACGAGGCCGTGGCCGAGGCCGCGGTGGTGGGCTTCCCGCACGAGATCAAGGGGCAGGGCATCTTCGCCTACGTGATCCTCTCGGCCCTGGTGGACGAGGCGGACCACGAGCTGGTGGGCGTGCTCAAGGAGCAGGTGCGCCACGTGATCGGCCCGGTGGCCACGCCGGACCGCATCCTGGTGGCGCCCGGCCTGCCCAAGACCCGCAGCGGCAAGATCATGCGCCGCATCCTGCGCAAGATCGCCGCGGGGGAGACCGAGGGCATGGGCGACGTGACCACCTTGGCGGATCCGAGCGTGGTGGAGGCCCTGATCGAGGCCTACACGGAGCAGGTGGGCCGGGAATAGGGAGGGCTAGGCGTCGCGGGCCTGGAGGCCCTGGGCGGAACCGCGGGGCGCATGCGTCCAGGCGGGGCCGCCCAGCCAGCCCGACAGGTAGCCCAGGCCGGCGCCGTGGTGGATGGCCAGCAGGCACATGACCACCGTGGCGAAGAGGTCCGGCCGGCGGCGCAGGGTCACCTGGCCGGCGGCGATGAAGACCGCGCCGCCGTGCACGAGGCCCGCCAGCCCGAAGGCCCACCAGGCCCAGGGATGGATCAGGCCCAGCACGGGCAGGACCACGGCCAGCAGGGACAGCACCGAGAGGGCGGCGGCGGCGGGGGTGACCCCGCCGCGGTGTTTGCGGGCCATGCGCGCGCGGCCGTACCCGTAGCGGTAGATCTGGCGGAAGAGGGCGAGCAGGTCGGCCCGCGGCAGGTAGCCCACGGCGAAGCGGTCGCTGTGGCGGGCCTGGACCCCGGCGCGTTCCACGCGCAGGTTGAACTCCAGGTCCTCGCCGGCGTCGAACTCCTCGTCCACGCCGCCCAGCTCCCGGTACAGGCCCAGCTCGTAGCCGCAGCCGGCGCTCAGGGGGGAGCACCAGCGGTCGCCGTCGTTGTAGATCAACGAGCCCGTGTTGTGTCCCAGGAAGCTGGTGCGGGCCAGGGAGACGGCGGTCTGGAAGTCGTGCCCCGCTTCCGCCATGAGGGGCTGAGGCCGCGAGATGCAGCGTGCGCCGGCCGCGAAGGCGTCCATCACGTCGGCCAGCATGGTGGGCGAGAGGATGTGGCAGTGGCCGTCCACGAAGAGCACGTACGGCGCGCGCGCATGGGCGGCGCCCGCGTTCCGGGCGGGCCCGGACCGTCCGGCGGGGTTGTCCACCAGGCGGATGCGAGGATCCTCGCGCCCCATCTCCAGCACGATCTCGCGGGTGCGGTCCGAGCTCATGCCGTCGGCCACGATGAACTCCACGGCGTCCGGCGTCACGGACTGCGCCTGCAGCTCGTGCAGAATGCGCGCGATGTGGCGCTCCTCGTTGCGCACGGGCAGCACCACGCTCAGGCGCGGAGACTCGGGTCCTGTGGGACGGCTCTCGGACATCGTGTCCTCGACGGGCGGGTCGCTGGTCGATGGTCTGGCGGCGTGGCGCCACCGCGATCCCGGATCTCATCGGCAGGGAGCCGGGAGGCTGTAGCGCGGACGCCCGCGGCCGCCTGGGGGGCTGGGCGGCGGCCTCGGTGCGGTTTTTATTATGGGATCATTTCTTGCTCCTGGCAAGGGGCCGCGCATCCGCCGGATGAGCGCTTCCCTTCCCCGCGGCCGGGCGACTAGGATGCCCCGAGCCAAGCCCCGAAGGAGACGTCCATGCCCGGCACCATCCTGCACGTGCTCTCCCAGCGCCCGTCCCTGACCGGCAGCGGCGTGGCCCTGGACGCCCTGGTCCGCCACGCGGACCGCGACGGCTGGCGCCAGGCCGTGGTGGTGGGCGTGCCGGCCGCGGAGACGGCGCCGGCGGTGGGCGGGCTGCCGTCCGACCGCATCCGGCCCCTGCGTTTCGGCGGGGGCGCCCTGCCGTACCCCGTGCCGGGCATGAGCGACGTGATGCCCTACCGCAGCACCCGCTTCTCGAGCCTGGACGAGGCGCAGCTGGAGGCCTACCGCGCCGCCTGGCGGGGGCACCTGCTGGACGTGATCGCCGACGTGCGGCCGGACGTGATCCACGCCCACCACGTGTGGCTGGTGGGCGCCCTGCTGAAGGACGTGGCGCCCGCGGTGCCGGTGGTCACCCACTGCCACGCCACGGGCTTCCGGCAGATGGCCCTCTGCCCGCACCTGGCCTACGAGGTGCGCGAGGGGGTGCGGCGCAACGACGCCTTCTGCGTGCTGCACCAGGGCCACGCCGCGGAGCTCGCGAACATCCTGGACGTGGCGCCGGAGCGCATCCACGTGGTGGGCAACGGGTACCGCGAGGACCTCTTCCACGCCGCGGGCGCTACGGGAGGCCGCGCGGGCCAAGTGCTCTACAGCGGCAAGTCCAGCGACGCCAAAGGCGTGCCCTGGCTGCTGGACGCCGTGGAACGGCTGGGCGCCGAGCGTCCCGGGCTGACCCTGCACATGGCGGGCGGCGGCACGGGGGAGCAGGCGGAGCGGATCCATCGGCGCGTGGCGGAGCTGGGCGCGCTGGTGCGGCACCACGGCCAGCTCTCCCAGGCGGAGCTCGCGGAGCTCATGCGGGGGTGCGCGGTGTGCGTGCTGCCGTCGTTCTATGAGGGCGTGCCGCTGGTGCTGGTGGAGGCCCTGGCCTCCGGCTGCCGCCTGGTGAGCACGCGCCTGCCCGGCGTGCTGGACCGCCTGGCGCCCACCCTGGGCCGGGCCATGGAGCTGGTGGACCTGCCGCGGCTGGAGGCGGTGGACGTGCCCCACGCCCCGGACCTGCCCCGTTTCACCGACGACCTGGCCGCCGCCCTGGAGCGCGCCCTGGACGCGCCGCCGCTGGATGCGGGTTCGGCCTGGTTCGCGTCGGCCCTGGCGCCCTTCACCTGGGGACGCGTGTACGACCGCGTGGCGCGCCTGTGGCGGGAGCTGCTGGAGAGGCCCACGGCCTAGCCCTGGCCCACCGGGACCATGCGCGCCGCGGGATCGAACGCGTCCCTACCTCCCAGACCAGGAGAGACCACGTCCGCATGGAAGTCCGACTTTCGCCGCCCGCCTGGGCCGCGCACCTCATCGCCGACACCACCGACTGGAAGCGCGCGCCGCGGCCCGTGGGGGAGCTGGCCCCCATCGTCCTGCCGGACGACGCCTGGTTCGAATACGCCTGGCTCGACGGCGACGGCGAGCCGCAGGCCGATCCCGGCGGCCGCCCCGCGGGCAACCCCTGGTGGCCTTACAGCTGCGTGATGACCGGTCCGGAGTGGCGCCCCCATCCCGACACGCCGGCGGCCGAGGCCCGCGCCGAGGGCCGGCTGCAGCGCCATCGGCTGGAGTCCCGACGCCTGGGCATGACCCGACACCTGTTCACCTACGTGCCGGAGGGACCGCCGGGCCCGCGGCCCCTGGTGGTCTTCCAGGACGGCAAGGGGAGCTGGCTGTACGGACGCGTGGGACCGTTGGTGGACGCCCTGACCGCCGCGGGTGAGCTGCGGCCGGCGGCGTACGCCTTCCTGCAGCCCGAGGACCGCGCCGTGGAGTACGCCTTCCACGCCCCGTACCGCGACCACGTGCTGGAGGAGGCCCTGCCCTTCCTGGAGTCGGTGCTGCCCTGCGACGGCGAGCGCATCGCCTGGGGGGCGAGCCTGGGCGGGCTGGTCTCGGCCTGGATCGCGCTGGAGGCTCCGGGCACGTTCCGCACCGTCCTGAGCCATTCCGGCGCCTTCCTGGGCGCGCCCTGGGACGAGCCCCACGACGCCTACGCGGGCGGGGAGTGGCTGCTGGCCCAGCTCCGCGCCGGGCGCGGGCGCGACGTGCGCTGGTCCCTGGAGTGCGGCACCCTGGAGTGGCTGCTCGGCGCCCACCGCAGGGCGGCGGCGGCCCTGCGCGCGGGCGGCTACGAGCACCGCGCGCGGGAGCGCAGCGTGGGGCACCACTGGGCCAACTGGCGCACCGGCCTGCCGGACGCCCTGCGCTTCGCGCTGGGCTAGGATCCGCTTGCTTCCCCGCACCGCGGACGCCATCTTGAAGGCCCGCCTTCACGTCAATCCTGGACCGTTCCGGAGGGAAATGGACATGCGCAAGACCGTCATCGTGGCCCTGGCCCTGATCATCGCTCTGACCGGCACCGCCGTCGCCAAGGACAAGGTCTACGGCAAGGGCGTCAGCGACGGGGACGTCACCCCCATCAGCACCATCATGGACCACAAGGACGACTTCCAGGGCAAGACCGTGCGCATCAGCGGCACCGCCGTGGCCGTCTGCTCGCACCGCGGCTGCTGGGTGGACATCAGCTCCGACCGCGAGGGCGAGACCCTGCGCCTGAAGGTGGAGGACGGCGTGATCGTGTTCCCCAAGAGCATCGTGGGCAAGCCCATCACCGCCGAGGGCGTCTTCACGGCCAACCACGTGACCGAGGACAACCACATCTGCAGCCGTGAGCACGAGGGCGGCGAAGAGGTCACCTGCACCACCTACTATCAGGTCACGGGCACCGGCGCCGTCGTCCGGAAGTAGGGCATGGGGACGTTCCGCAAGGTCTGCCGCTGGCTCCACCGCGAGCTGGGCTTCTTCGCCGTGGGTCTGACGCTGGTCTACGCGATCAGCGGGATCGCGGTGAACCACGTGCACCATTGGGACCCCAACCACGCCAAGACGGTCGAGACCCGGAGCATCGAGGCTCCGGGTCCCGGCCCCACCGACGAGGTGGAGCCCCTGGTGCTGGAGCGCCTGGCCCTGGGCGAGCCCGTGCGCAGCACGTGGCGGCAGAGCGCCACCGTGCTGCAGGTCTTCCCGGAGGACGGCAGCACCGTCGACGTGGACCTGACCACGGGCGAGGTGCGTCGCACCAGCCACTCGCCGCGGCCGCTCCTCTTCGACATGAACTTCATGCACCTGAATACGGGCAAGGGATTCTGGACCGTCGCCGGCGACGTCTACGCGTCGATCCTCATCGTGCTGGCCTTGTCCGGGATCTTCCTGGTCAAGGGCCGCAAGGGCCTGGCCGGACGGGGCGGGGTGCTCATGGTCCTGGGCGTCCTGCTGCCGGTGATCTACGCGGTGGCGATGCGCGGCTGAGGCCGTCTTGACTCCCGCCGGGGGCCCTCCTAGGTTGGACCTTCGCGATCGCTCCCCGCCTGCACCGCACGCGACCACGTCGTCCAAGGGAGGGCAGCTTGGCCACCATCGGGATCCGCCTCGAAGACAAGAACCGGTGGGAGCGGCGCGTGCCGCTGACCCCCGCCGACGCCGCCGAGGTGGCCGCAGCCTCGGGCCACCGCCTGCTGATCCAGCCCTCCCACACGCGCATCTTTCCCGACGACGCCTACCGCGCCGCCGGGCTCGAGGTCACCGACGAGGCCGTCGTCGCCGACGTGCTCATCGCGGTCAAGGAGATCCCCGCCGTGCTGTTCCGGCCCGGCGGCGTGTACGTGTGCTTCTCCCACACCATCAAGGGCCAGCCCTACAACATGCCCATGCTGCAGCGTCTGCTGGATCTGGGCGCCACGCTGGTGGACTACGAACGCATCGTGGACGCGCAGGGCCGACGGCTGATCTACTTCAGCCTTCACGCCGGCTACGCGGGCATGCTCGAGTCGCTGCGCGCCCTGGGGCTGCGCCTGCGCGCCCGCGGCCGCGAGACCGCCCTGGCCGACGTGAAGCCGGCGTACGAGTACGCGGACCTGGCCGACGCCGAGGCGCACCTGCGCGGGATCGGCGCCCGGCTCGCGGCGGAGGGCGGGCGGCCGCTGAGCATCGGCGTGGCCGGCTACGGCAACGTGGGACGCGGCGCGCAGACCGTGCTCTCCTGGCTGCCCACGACCGCCGTGGACCCCGACGAGCTGCCGGCCCGCGCGGCGGCGGAGACCGGGCCCGCGCCCCTGCTGGTCACCGTGTTCCGCGAGGAGCACATGGTGCGGCCGCGCGGGGACCATCCCTTCGTGCTGCAGGACTACTTCGACAACCCGGAGCGGTACGAGGGACGCTTCCACGAGCACCTGCCGCACCTGGACCTGCTGGTCAACAGCATCTACTGGACCGAGCGCTACCCGCGCCTGATCACCAAGGCCTGGGTGCGCGAGGCCTTCGCCGGCGGCGCCGAGCCGCGGCTGCAGGTGGTGGGCGACATCAGCATCGACATCGAGGGCAGCGTGGAGATCAGCCTCAAGGCCACGCGTCCCGACGAGCCCTGCTACGTGTACGACCCCGACACGGACGCCGGCGCGGACGGCGTGACGGGCCGAGGCATCGTGGTCATGGGCGTGGACAACCTGCCCTGCGAGCTGCCGCGCGAGGCGTCGGAGCACTTCAGCTCCGTGTTCAAGGGCATGGTGGCTCCCCTGGGCGACTGCGACTGGTCGGCGCCCTACGCGGAGCTGGACCTGCCGCCCCATCTCAAGAGCGCGGTGATCTGTCACGGGGGGGGGCTGGCGCCGCAGTTCGCGCGCCTGGCCGAGCCCCTGGCCCGCCACGGAGGAGGCCCGCGATGAAGCGCGTGCTGGTGGTGGGGGCGGGCATGGTGGCCCGGCCCCTGGTGCGTCACCTCCTGGACCACGGCTACGCCGTGACCCAGGGCGATCTGGCCGTGCACCGGGCCGAGGAGATGATCGCCGGCCACGCCAACGGCCGCGCCGTGGAGCTGGACGTGTCCGACGCCGCGGCCCTGGACGCCCTGGTGCGCGAGCACGACCTGGCCGTGAGCCTGGCGCCCCCGGCCTTCCATCCGCTGGTGGCGCGGATCTGCGTGGAGCGCGGGAAGCCCATGGTCACGTCGTCCTACGTCTCGCCCGAGATGGCGGCGTTGGAAGGCCCCGCCCGCGACGCCGGCGTGACCCTGCTCAACGAGGTGGGAGCCGACCCGGGCATCGACCACATGTCGGCCATGCAGATCATCGACGGCGTGCGCGCCCGCGGGGGCCGCGTGCTGGCCTTCCGCTCCTACTGCGGCGGCCTGCCCGCCCCGGACTGCAACGACAACCCCCTGGGCTACAAGCTGTCCTGGACGGCCCGCGGCGTGCTGCTGGCGTCCACCAACGACGCCATCTACCGCTCCTTCGGCCGTCCGGTGCACACGCCCAACGCGCGCCTCTTCCGCGACATGCACATGGTGCACGTGCCGGGCGTGGGGGACTTCGAGGCCTACCCCAACCGCGACTCCCTGGCCTACGCGGACATCTACGGCCTGCAGGACGCCTCCACCCTGGTGCGCGGCACCCTGCGCTACCCCGGCTGGTGCGACACCCTGCACGCCTGCGTGACCCTGGGCCTGCTGTCCCAGGCGCCCGTGGACGCGGACTGCCGCACGTACCGCGACCTGACGCGCCGCGCCCTGGGCGCCGCGCCGCATCAGGACCCAGCAGCGGCCGCGGGCGCGCGCCTGGGCGTGAGCTGCGAGGGCGGCCCGGTGTTCGATCTGGACTGGCTCGGCATGTTCGACGACGATGCGCTGCCGGCCGCGGGCATGAGCCCCCTGGACGCCCTGGCCTCGCGCATGCAGGAGCGCCTGAACTACGCCGCCGGCGAGCGGGACATGCTGGTGCTGCAGCACGAGTTCGTGTCCGAGCTGCCCGACGGCAGCCGCGAGCACACCTGGTCGCGCCTGGTGGCGTACGGCGAGCCCGGCGGCGACTCCGCCATGGCCCGCACCGTGAGCCTCCCCGCGGCCCTGGGCGCGCGGCTCATCCTGGAAGGACATCTGTCCCGTGCGGGCGTGCTGCGCCCCACCACCGCGGACATCTACGCCCCGGTGCTGGCCGACCTGGCCGCCCTGGGCATCCGTTGCGAGGAAGAGACCGAGATCCTCGAACCCCTGGACCGTCGAACCGGAGGAATGACCCGATGACGAAGCAGGAGATCAACAAGCTGTTCCGCTCCCTGGGGCTGAGCCGCACCATGAAGGGCGCGAACACGGGCGGCGAGTGGTTCGCCTCCAGCGGCGACATGCTGGAGAGCCGCAGCCCCACCACCGGCGAGCTGCTCGCCAAGGTCGAGCAGGCGTCGGCCGCCGACTACCAGCAGCTCATGCGCGCCGCCACCAAGTCGTTCCAGACGTGGCGCATGCTGCCCGCGCCCAAGCGCGGCGAGATCGTGCGCCAGCTGGGCGAGGCCCTGCGCGCCAAGAAGGACGACCTGGGCGCCCTGGTGAGCCTGGAGATGGGCAAGATCCTCACCGAGGGCCTGGGCGAGGTGCAGGAGATGATCGACATCTGCGACTTCGCCGTGGGCCAGAGCCGCAACCTGAGCGGCCCCACCCTGCAGAGCGAGCGCCCCATGCACCGCATGATGGAGCAGTGGCATCCCCTGGGCGTGGTGGGCGTGATCACGGCCTTCAACTTCCCCGTGGCCGTGTGGGCCTGGAACATGGCCCTGGCCTGGGTCTGCGGCGACACCGGCGTTTGGAAGCCGTCCAGCAAGACGCCGCTCACGGCCATCGCCTGCCAGAACATCGCCAACGAGGTGTTCCGGCGGAACGGCGTGGCCGAGGGCGTGAGCTGCGTGGTCATCGGCCGCGGCTCGGTCATCGGCGAGAAGATGGTCAACGATCCGCGCCTGCCGCTGATCAGCGCCACGGGCAGCACCCGCATGGGCCAGCGCATCGGCGCCGTGGTGGGCGGCCGCCTGGGCCGCACCATCCTGGAGCTGGGCGGCAACAACGCCCTGGTCATCAGCGAGAAGTGCGACCTGACCAACGCCCTGGCCAGCGCCTTCTTCGGCGCCGTGGGCACCGCCGGCCAGCGCTGCACCAGCACGCGCCGCCTGATCATCCAGGAGAAGATCTACAAGACCTTCCTGAAGAAGCTGGTGGCCAACTACGAGAAGGTGCGCATCGGCGATCCCCTGGATCCCAAGACCCTCATGGGCCCGCTGATCGACGAGGGCGCCGTGAAGGACTACGAGGACGCCGTGGCCGCGGCCAAGGCCCAGGGCGGCAAGGTGCTGTACGGCGGCAAGGTGCTGCGCAAGAAGGGCTGCGCGCGCACGTTCGTGCAGCCCACCATCATCGAGATCGACAACAAGGCCCCCATCGTGCAGACGGAGACCTTCGCGCCCATCCTCTACGTGATGAAGTACCGGACCATGGCCCAGGCCATGAGCATGCACAACGGCGTGCCCCAGGGCCTGTCGTCGGCCATCTACACCGACAGCGTGGCGGAGGCCGAGGCCTTCTACAGCGCGGCGGGCAGCGACTGCGGCATCGCCAACGTGAACATCGGCACCTCGGGCGCCGAGATCGGCGGCGCCTTCGGCGGCGAGAAGGAGACCGGCGGCGGCCGCGAGTCCGGCTCGGACTGCTGGAAGGCCTACATGCGCCGGCAGACCAACACCATCAACTGGGGCGGGGAGATCCACCTGGCCCAGGGCGTGGAGTTCAAGGCCTGATCCGGCTCCGCAACGGGGACGCGCAGGGGAGGGGACGGCCGCGGCCGTCCCCTCCCGCCGTACTCGGGAGTTGACGGGAGCGCGATCCCCCGTAGAGTCGCAGCCAGGCCACCCTCCAGGAGAGACCCGCCATGTTCGACATCGACATCCGCGCCAGCGTGGACCGCGTGTGGGAGGAGCTCCGCTCCCGCGACCGCGAGCAGTACTCCGGCTTCGAACAGCTCATCAAGTACCGCGTGCGCAACGTGCTGCTGGTGGCCAGCCTCTACGACGCCTTCACCCTGGAGGAGGGCGGCCGCCTCACCGAGCTGCTCCTATCGGAGTACCGCGAGCTGAACCTCAGCTCCGCGCCGCGGATCACGCGGGCCACCAGCGGCGGCGAGGCCCTCGACGCCATCGAGCGCGACGACTACGACCTGGTCATCACCATGACCCGCATCGGCGACATGAGCGCGCCGGTGTTCGCTGCGCGGGCCAAGGCCCTCAACGGGCTGCTGCCGGTGATGGTGCTGGGCTACAACGCCCGCGAGCTGGAGTCCATCGCCGAGGCCAACGACGGCTCGGTGGACAACGTGTTCATCTGGACCGGCGACGTGAGCCTGCTGCTGGCCATCATCAAGCACGTGGAGGACCACTGGAACGTGGAGGACGACACCCTTCACGGCGACGTGCGCGTGATCCTGCTGGTGGAGGATTCCGTGCGCTTCTACTCGGCCTACCTGCCCCTGGTCTACATGGAGATCATGAAGCAGACGCACGACCTCATGGCCGACAGCGTGAACCTGGCCCAGAAGCTCCTGCGCATGCGGGCGCGCCCCAAGATCCTCTTCGCCCGCGATTACGAGACGGCCATGGACCTCTACCAGCGCTACCGCCCCTACCTGCTGGGCGTGATCAGCGACGCGCGCTACCTGCGCGACGGCCGCAAGGACCCCGACGCCGGCGTGGCCTTCATCCGGCGCCTCAAGGAGGACGACCCCACCCTGCCGGCGGCGCTCCAGTCCAGCGACGCGGCCAACGCCGCGCCGGCCGCCGCGGCGGGCGCCATCTTCCTGCACAAGAACTCGCCGCGCCTGCTCAAGGACCTGCGCCGGTTCCTGCGCGAGCACTTCGGCTTCGGCGACTTCGTCTTCCGCCTGCCCGACGGCACGGAGGTGGGCCGCGCCCACAACACGCGCGCCCTGATCCGCGAGATCGCCCGCGTGCCCGAGGAGTCGCTGCTCTTCCACGCCGCCCACGACCACTTCTCCAACTGGCTGCGCGCCCGCACGCGCTTCGGTCTCGCCGCCACGCTCAAGCGCGTGCGCGTGGACGAGTTCCACACCAGCGACGCCATCCGCGACTACCTGGTCTCCACCCTCAGCCGGCACCGGCAGGAGTCGCACAAGGGCATCGTGGCCGACTTCTCGCGGCGCAACTTCGACGCCACCTCGGGCTTCATCCGCATCGGCACCGGCTCGCTGGGAGGCAAGGCCCGCGGCCTGGCCTTCATGAACCACGTGCTGGACCGCTACGACGTGCGCCGCCTCTTCCCGGGCACGGAGCTCGTCATCCCGCCCACGGCGGTGCTGGCCACCGACGTCTTCGACCTCTTCCTGGACCAGGGCGACCTGCGCGACCGCGCCATCCACGCCGCGGACGACGACGAGGTGGTGCGCGCCTTCCTCGCCGCCAAGCTGCCGCCCACCATCTACGACGACCTGCGCATCTTCCTGGAGCAGGTCACCTATCCGCTGGCCGTGCGCTCGTCCAGCCTGCTGGAGGACGCCCAGCACCAGCCCTTCGCCGGCGTGTACCGCACCTACATGCTGCCCAACAACCACCCGGACCTCTCCACGCGCCTGGACCAGCTCTGCGACGCCGTGAAGCTGGTCTACGCCTCCACCTTCTACCAGAGCGCGCGGGCCTACCTGGCCGCAACGGACAACCTGGTGGAGGAGGAGAAGATGGGCGTGATCATCCAGAAGGTGGTGGGCCGCCGCCACGAGCAGACGGTGTACCCCGACTTCGCCGGCGTGGCCCATTCCACCAACCACTACCCCGGCGCCTCGCTCTCGCCGGAGGACGGCGTGGCCCAGGTGGTGCTGGGCCTGGGCCGCACGGTGGTGGAGGGCGGCGAGTGCCTGCGCTTCTCGCCGCGCCGACCCGAGCACCTCATGCAGTTCGCCACCCTGGACGAGACCCTGCGCACCAGCCAGAAGCGCTTCCAGGCCGTGAGCGTGGCCGACCCCGCGCGCTACCCCACCCCGGACGAGGCCGACAGCGTGGTGTGGCTGGATCTGGAGGATGCCGAGCGGCACGGCACCCTCCATGCCGTGGGCTCCACGTTCTCCCCGGAGAACGACCGCATCGACGACGGCATCGACCGTCCCGGCCCGCGCCTGGTGACCTTCGCCCACGTGCTCAAGCACCGGGTGTTCCCCCTGGCGGAGGTGCTGGACTTCCTACTGGATCTGGGCCGACGCTGCCTGAGCAGCGCCGTGGAGATGGAGTTCGCTGCGACGCTCAATCCCGGCGGCGTCCACGAGTTCGGCCTGCTGCAGGTGCGCCCCCTGATGAGCGACATGGAATCGCCCGACGTGGCCCCGGAGATGCTCCAGGGGCCGGACGTGCTGCTGGCCACGGAGGTGGCCCTGGGCAACGGCCGCTACGACGACATCCGCGACGTGGTGTACGTGCCCCGCGACCGCTTCGACCGCGGCCGCACCCAGGAGATCGCCCGCGAGGTGGCGGTCATGAACCGCCGCCTGCACCAGGAGGACCGCCCTTATCTGCTCCTGGGCCCCGGCCGTTGGGGCAGCTCGGACCGTTGGCTGGGCATCCCCGTGGAGTGGGCCGCGATCAGCGGCGCCGCGGTCATCGTGGAGACGGACCTGGACGACTTCAAGGTCACCCCCAGCCAGGGCAGCCACTTCTTCCAGAACCTCACCTCGTTCCGCGTGGGCTACCTCACGGTGAACCAGAGCAGCGGCGGCGGCGTGGTGGACTGGGACTGGTTCGACGCCCATCCCGCCGCGGAAGAGACCGCCTTCCTGCGCCGTCTGCGCCTGGAACGCCCGCTGGAGGTGCTCATCGACGGGCGCAGCAGCCGCGCGGTGCTCCTGCGGCCCGGGGGCGGGGAGGGATTGTCAGCGCCTTAACACGCATGCGGATGAAAACGATGCTATTTCATTTTCCCGTATGGACTTAACGCCTGTTAAAGGTCGGGTTTTTCCTTGCCTTCGCCTGCCCGTTTCCTACCTTTGACCTCGTTTCCAGAAGTTGCGATTCCCTGCGGATCGTGAAACTGTTCTCCAAACCACGGGAGAGGCAGACATGTCCGACATCAAGGCCTTCATGGAGCAGATCAAAGCCAAGAACCCCGCGCAGCCGGAGTTCCACCAGGCTGTCGACGAGGTCGCGACCTCGCTCTGGCCGGTCCTCGAGAAGAGGCCGGAGTACCGGAAGGCCAAGATCCTGGAACGCATCTGCGAGCCCGAGCGCGTGATCATGTTCCGCGTGCCCTGGCTGGACGACAACGGCGACGTGCAGGTCAACCGCGGCTTCCGCATCGAGATGAACAGCGCCATCGGCCCGTACAAGGGCGGCCTGCGCTTCCACCCGAGCGTGAACCTGGGCATCCTGAAGTTCCTGGCCTTCGAGCAGGTCTTCAAGAACAGCCTCACCACGCTGCCCATGGGCGGCGGCAAGGGCGGCTCGGACTTCGATCCCAAGGGCAAGAGCGACAACGAAGTGATGCGCTTCTGCCAGAGCTTCATGACCGAGCTCTGCCGCCACATCGGCCAGTTCACGGACGTGCCCGCCGGCGACATCGGCGTGGGCGGCCGCGAGATCGGCTACCTCTTCGGCCAGTACAAGCGCGTGCGCAACGAGTTCGTGGGCGTGCTCACGGGCAAGGGCCTGAACTGGGGCGGCTCGCTGATCCGTCCGGAGGCCACGGGCTACGGCGCCGTGTACTTCGCGGCCGAGATGCTCGCCACCCGCAACCAGACCCTCGAGGGCAAGACCGCCCTGGTGTCCGGCTCCGGCAACGTGTACCAGTACACCGCCGAGAAGCTGCTGGACCTGGGCGCCAAGGTGCTCACGGCTTCCGACTCGTCGGGCTACGTGTACGACGAGGCCGGCATCGACCGCGAGAAGCTGGCGTTCATCATGAACCTGAAGAACGTCAAGCGCGGCCGCATCAAGGAGTACGCCGACAAGTACAAGGTGCCCTTCACGCCGGTGGACGCCAGCGCGGACCACAACCCGCTGTGGGACCACAAGGCCGACTGCGCCTTCCCCTCGGCCACGCAGAACGAGGTCAACGAGAAGGACGCCGCCAACCTGCTGAAGAACGGCGTCTACGTGGTGAGCGAGGGCGCCAACATGCCCACGGTCCCCGCGGGCGTGGACCAGTTCATCGACGCCGGCATCCTCTACGGTCCGGGCAAGGCCGCCAACGCCGGCGGCGTGGCCGTCTCCGGCCTGGAGATGAGCCAGAACAGCCTGCGTCTGAGCTGGACCCGCGAGGAGGTGGACCAGCGCCTGCACGGCATCATGAAGTCCATCCACAAGGCTTCGTACGAGACCGCGCAGACCTACGGCACCCCCGGCAACTACGTCAACGGCGCCAACATCGCCGGCTTCCTCAAGGTGGCCGATTCGATGATGGACCAGGGCGTGGTCTGATCCGAGCATGGCCTGAGCCACGACCGGGCGGGGGTCCTCGGACCTCCGCCCGGTTTCCTTGTTGGCGGGGGAGCACGCGCGGGCTATCATGACCCGGCCCGCGAGGGCGGCCGGAAGCCGAGCCGGCCCATGCACGACACCGGAGGTCCTCCGTGCCCCATCCCAGCCCCGCGGCCCGCGCTCTCGGCGCGGCGGGCCTGCTCGCCGTCCTGCTCCTCTGCCTGCTCGCCGGCTGCGCGGGCGCCCCTCCCAGCTTCCAGGCCGTCTGGCGCGCCGACAGGGTGGACGCCGCCGCGGGCCGCCGCGTCCTCGTGGTGTCGGACGTGGACGTCCACTTCGGCGAGACCCGCGCCCCGGCCAGCTACGACCTGCTCGGCGCCGCCGTCGCCCAGCGCCTGGCGAGCCACGGCTGCGAGCTGCTGGACCCCGAGCGCTTCACCTCGCGCTGGCGCAGCGCCGTGCAGGGCGCCGGCGGCCTCTTCGACCCCCACACCGGCGAGTTCCTCGCCGCCAAGCGCGACAGCGTGCTGGCCGCCGTCCTGTCCCGCCTCCAGCGCGAGCAGGATTTCGACGATGTGGTGCTGCTCTCCCTGGTGGAGGTGGCGGCCCCGGTCCGCGAGCAGGTGGCCGCCTGGGACGGCGTGAAGCGCCGCTACCACGTGATCAACCAGCCGGTGACCCGCGAGGTGCGCATGCACGGCACCGTGCCCGCCGCCTCGCTCCTGCTGGAGGTGGTCCACCGCGACGGCACCACCCTGCTGCTCAACCGCGCCGGCCTGGCCCTGGCCGAGGAGGCCGAGTACGACCCGGGCAACCAGGCCATCCACCGCCGCCCCATCCCGGACCTCACCGCCCTGGTCGCACCCGGCGAGTTCCTGGAACAATCCGTGGCCATCGCCCTGGCCCCCTACATCCCCCGGGACCGCTGACCAGACCTCGGGTCAAGACTCCCTGCGGCCCCCGCGGCGGCGCCAGCCCCCACCCGCCCCTTTCAGGGTCGGGACAGGACCAGGGAAACTCGGTGGTGGCGCGTGTCAAAGAGGGACTGACGGCCGCGCCGCACGGAATTCGCTTGCGTGAGTACGGCGCGGCCGTCAGTCCCTCTTTGACACGCTTCATCTCCGCATGTATCCTGGTCCTGTCCCAACCCTGATGGGGGCGACCTGGTTTCGACGGGGTCGGAGGACTGCCGACTGCATGCCGAGATCCCAGAATCTCGTAAAACACTGGAAAACAAAACAAATGACACTGAGCACTTCGCTCTCGCTGCCTAAATAGCGCAGCGCGTTCCCCGGCCGGAGGGACTCCGGTCCGGCCGACGGAGCGCCGTCATCCGGAGCCTAGCCCCGAGCAGCGTCTTCTGGCGACGGGCGAAACTTTAAGTGAAGACTGGACGAGCCGTGGGTAGGTCACGACGCCAGCGGTGAGTCGAGATTCAAGCCGTGACTACGCATGGAGACGTCGTCAGGGAGCCGGTCTTGGACGCGGGTTCGATTCCCGCCGCCTCCACCATCTTCCACGCCCGTCCGGATCCGATTCCGGACGGGCGTCGTCATGTCCGGATCGACGTTGAACCGCCGCCCGGATGGTCTTATGTTGGCGCCCATGACGCCGCCGCTCGCGTCGGCGGCCCACCCCAACCCACCCGGGAGCGATCGTCATGCCTCTGATCCCCATGCGGGTCCTGCTGGACCATGCGGCCGAGAACGACTACGGCGTCGGCGCCTTCAACGTGAACAACATGGAGCAGATCCAGTCCATCATGCAGGCCGCCGAGGAGACCGAGAGCCCGGTCATCGTGCAGGCCAGCCGCGGCGCGCGCTCGTACTCCCAGGACAACTACCTGCGCCACCTCATGCTGGCGGCGGCGGAGCTGCATCCCAACATCCCCATCGCCATGCACCAGGACCACGGCAACAGCCCGGCCACGTGCTTCAGCGCCATCGACCAGGGCTTCACCTCGGTCATGATGGACGGCTCGCTGCAGGAGGACGGCAAGACGCCCTCGAGCTACGAGTACAACGTGAAGGTCACCAGCGAGGTGGTGCGGCGGGCCCACGCCCTGGGCGTGACGGTGGAGGCGGAGATCGGCTGCCTGGGCGGCATCGAGGACGGCCACGGCGCCGGCCTCTCGGGCGACGAGGCCATGGCCCACCTGACCGATCCGGACGAGGCCGAACGCTTCGTGCGCGACACGGGCTGCGACGCCCTGGCCGTGGCCATCGGCACCAGCCACGGCGCCTACAAGTTCACCAAGAAGCCCGGCGGCGACGTGCTCAAGATGGACCTCATCGAGGAGATCAACCGCCGCCTGCCCAACACCCACCTGGTGATGCACGGCAGCAGCTCGGTGCCCAAGGAGCTGGTGGACATCATCAACGAGTTCGGCGGCCGGATGCCCGAGACCTACGGCGTGCCCGTGGAGGCCATCCGGAAGGGCATCCAGCACGGCGTCCGCAAGATCAACGTGGACACGGACAACCGCCTGGCCATCACCGGCGCCATCCGCAAGGTCTTCGCCCAGCACCCGGACAAGTTCGACCCGCGCGACTACATGAAGCCCGCGCGCGCCGCCATGGCGGAGGTGGTCAAGGCGCGCATGATCGCCTTCGGCCAGGCCGGCCAGGCCGGCAAGGTGCCCGTGAAGACCCTGGACCAGATGAAGACCTACTACACCTAGGCGCGGAGGCGGGGCATGTACGGATCCTACGGCGAGTACCTGCGCGGCGAGCTGGCGTCCATCCGCGAGCAGGGCCTCTACAAGGACGAGCGCGTGATCGAGAGCCCCCAGGGGGCCGAGGTCCGCGTGGGCGGGCGCACCATCCTCAACTTCTGCGCCAACAACTACCTGGGCCTGGCGGCGGACCCCCGCGTGGTGGACGCCGCCCGCAAGGCCCTGGACGCGTGGGGCTACGGCCTGAGCTCGGTGCGCTTCATCTGCGGCACCACCTCCCTGCACAAGGAGCTGGAGGCGGCCATGAGCCGCTTCCTGGGCACCGAGGACACCATCCTCTACGCGGCCTGCTTCGACGCCAACGGCGGCGTCTTCGAGCCCTTCATGGAACCCGACACCGTCATCATCACCGACCAGCTCAACCACGCCTCGATCATCGACGGCGTGCGCCTGGCCAAGAGCAAGCGCGCCATCTATCCCCACGGGGACATGGAGGCGCTGGAGGAGGCCCTGCGCAGCCATGCGGAGGCGCGCCTGCGGCTGATCGTGACCGACGGCGTGTTCAGCATGGACGGCGACTTCGCCAAGCTGGACCAGATCTGCGATCTGGCCGACCGCCACGACGCCCTGGTCATGGTGGACGACAGCCACGCCACCGGCTTCACCGGCGCCACCGGCCGCGGCACGCCCGAGAAGTTCGGCGTGACGGACCGCGTGGACGTGGTGACCACCACCCTGGGCAAGGCCCTGGGCGGCGCCCTGGGCGGCTGCACCTCGGGCCGCAAGGAGATGGTGGAGTGGCTGCGCCAGAAGAGCCGCCCCTACCTGTTCAGCAACTCCCTGCCGCCCATGATCTGCGCGGCGGCCCTGGAGGTGCTGCGCATCCTGGAGGAGGACACGGGCCCCCTGGACCGCCTGCGGGCCAACCAGCGGCGCCTGCGCTCCGGCCTGCAGGAGCTGGGGTTCGACGTGGACGCCGGGGATCACCCCATCGTTCCGGTGCATTTCCGCCGCCACGAGAACGACGCCGTCCTGGCCCAGGCCATGAGCCGGGATCTGCTGGACGAGGGCATCTACTGCATCGGCTTCAGCTTCCCGGTGGTGCCCCGCGGCCAGGCCCGGATCCGTCTGCAGGCCTCGGCGGCCCACGCCCCGGAGCACGTGGAGCGGTGCCTGGAGGCCTTCGCCAAGGTGGGCCGGAAGCACGGGGCCATCGGCTGAGCGAGGGGGAGGGCGTGTGAAAAAACGAGAAAACAGCTTGCACGCGTCCCCTTTTGGCGTATTTTTGCCGCCCGACGCCCGCCATCCGGCGGGCGTCGATGTTATGCTCCGCACACGGCCCCCCGCACGGGGGCCGGGGACCCGAACTGACCGCGGCGTTCCGGAACGCCGCGCGGCCGCGAGGACGAGATGAGCAAGCGAGACATCCACAAACTCAGGAACATCGGGATCAGCGCCCACATCGACTCGGGCAAGACCACGCTGACCGAGCGCATCCTGTTCTACACCGGCCGGATCCACGCCATCCACGAGGTCCGCGGCAAGGACGGCGTGGGCGCCACCATGGACTCCATGGAGCTGGAGCGCGAGCGCGGCATCACCATCGCCTCGGCGGCCACCTTCGCCCAGTGGAACGGGTTCGACATCAACATCATCGACACCCCGGGCCACGTGGACTTCACCATCGAGGTGGAGCGCGCCCTGCGCGTGCTGGACGGCGCCGTGCTGGTGCTGTGCTCGGTGGCCGGCGTGCAGTCCCAGTCCATGACCGTGGACCGGCAGATGAAGCGCTACAAGGTCCCTCGCCTCGCCTTCGTCAACAAGTGCGACCGCTCCGGCGCCAACCCGGCGCGCGTGACCGAGCAGCTCCGCGAGAAGCTGCGCCACAACGCCGTGATGATGCAGATCCCCCTGGGCCTGGAGGCCGACCACGAGGGCGTGGTGGACCTCATCAAGATGCAGGCCTGCCGCTTCGAGGGCGAGAACGGCGAGAAGCTGATCTGGAGCGAGATCCCGGCCAACCTCATGCCCGAGGCCGAGGCCCGGCGCGAGGAGCTCATCGACGCCGCCAGCATGTTCTCGGACGAGCTCATGGAGGCCGCCCTGGAGGGCGAGGTGCCGGCGGACCTGATCCACGACGCCGTGCGCAAGGGCGTCATCGCCCAGGAGCTGACGCCCGTGTTCATGGGCAGCGCCTACAAGAACCGCGGCGTGCAGCTCCTGCTCGACGCCGTGGTGCGCTACCTGCCCGACCCCACCGAGGTGGAGAACGAGGCCCACCGCCTGACCCGCGGCGGCGAGGAGGAGACCTTCCAGCTCAGCTACAAGGACGAGGACGACATGGTCGCCCACGCCTTCAAGCTGGAGGACGGCCCCTACGGCCAGCTCACCTACATCCGCCTCTACCAGGGTCTGCTCAAGAAGGGCGACACCATCTACAACTCCCGCACGGGGAAGAAGGTCAAGGTGGGCCGCCTGGTGCGCATGCACGCCAGCCAGATGGAGGACATCGACGGCGCCGCCAGCGGCGACATCGTGGCCCTCTTCGGCGTGGACTGCGCCTCGGGCGACACGTTCACCTCCGGCGACGACCGCATCTCGGTCTCCAGCATCCACGTGCCCGAGCCCGTGGTGTCCCTGGCCGTGGTGCCCGCGGACAACAAGGCCCAGCAGAACCTGTCCAAGGCCCTCAGCCGCTTCACCAAGGAAGACCCCACGTTCCGCACCAAGAACGACGAGGAGACCGGCGACACGCTGATCATGGGCATGGGCGAGCTGCATCTGGAAGTCTATCTGGAGCGCATGCGCCGCGAGTACGGCGCCGAGGTCACCGCCGGCCAGCCCAAGGTGTCGTACCGCGAGACCCTGACCCAGCAGATCAAGTTCGACTACACGCACCGCAAGCAGACCGGCGGCTCGGGCCAGTACGCCAAGATCCAGGGCTTCCTGGAGCCCTCGGACGACGGCGAGTTCCACTTCGAGAGCCGGGTGGTGGGCGGCAACATCCCCACCGAGTACATCCCGGCGGTGGAGAAGGGCTTCCTGGCCATGCTGGACAAGGGCGCCTACGTGGGCCACCCGGTGCAGGGCCTGCACGTGGTGCTGGAGGACGGCAACTACCACGCCGTGGACTCCTCGGACCAGGCCTTCCAGGCCGCGGCCCGCGCCTGCTTCCGCGAGTACTACCCCAAGGGCCGGCCCATCGCCCTGGAGCCCCTGATGACGGTGTCGGTGGAGGGTCCCACCGAGTTCCAGGGCGACATCCTGGGCACCATCATGCAGCGGCGCGGCATCGTGCTGGGCACCACCGAGGACGACGGCTTCGTGCGCATCGACGCCCACGTGCCGCTGGCCGAGATGTTCGGCTACGCCACCGTCCTGCGCTCCGGCACCCAGGGCAAGGCCGAGTACACCATGGAGTTCGCCAAGTACGCTCCCGCCCCGGCCGCCGTGGCCGAGGAGCTGGTCAAGCTGTTCGCCGAGAAGAAGGCGGCGGGTAACAAGTAGGGGGATCCCGATGACCACCAAGGATATCCGTTTCCGCAGCCCGCTGCGCGTCTTCGAGAAGGCCACGGACGGCGGCCTGGGCCAGGGCAACCTGGGCGTGGTGCTGTCGCGGGCCGGCGTGGGCAAGACCGCGTTCCTCGTGGGCGTGGCCGTGGACGCCCTCCTGCAGGGCCGCAAGGTCATGCACATCTCCACGGAGGAGCCCGTGGAGAAGCTCCGCGCGTTCTACGACGAGGTCTTCAACCTCATGGCGGAGAACCTCCACCTGGAGAACCGCCTGCAGCTCCACCTGGAGCTGGAGCGCAACCGCCAGATCCTGGTCTACAACCGCAAGACCTTCACGCTGGAGAAGCTGGAGGAGACGGCGCAGTTCCTCAAGGACATCGCCCACTTCACGCCGGACGTGGTGATCATGGACGGCACCCCGCGCTTCGAGCACAGCGAGCGCTGGGAGATCGAGGGCGTCAAGAAGCTGGCCGGCGGCTGGAACGCGGAGGTCTGGACCTCGGCCCAGGTTCACCGCGAGGGCCAGGAGGTGGACGCGCGCGGCGTGCCCGCCGACGTGGCCCGCTACGACGACCTGGTGGACGTGATCACCCTGCTGGAGCCCAAGCACACCCACGTGCACGTGCGCATCCTGAAGGATCACGACAAGCCCGAGGCTCCGGATCTGAACATGGAGCTGGACCCCAAGACCCTGCTGCTGCGCTGGCAGTAGCCCGGGAGGCGAGCCGTGGACCACGACGCCGCTGCGCGCGGCCTCGAGAGCTCCCTGGCCCGCGTCCGCGACCGCATCGCGGCGGCCTGCCTCCGGGCGGGCCGCCCGACAGCCTCCGTCGGCCTCGTGGCCGTCTCCAAACGCATCCCCGACCCCCTGCTCCTGGCCGCCTGCCGCGCCGGTCAATGGACCTTCGGCGAGAACCGGGTGCAGGACGCCCTGCCCCGGCTGGACCGCTTCCCGGATCTCCTGCGCCGCGAGGGCCTGGATCCCGCCCCCCTGCGTTGGCACTTCATCGGCACGCTCCAGGCCAACAAGGCCCGCAAGGTGGTGGGCCGCTTCTCTCTCCTGCACGGCGTCGACTCGCTGGACCTGGCCCGCCGCGTGGACCGCGTGGCCGGGGAGCTGGGCGTCCGTCAGCCCTTCCTGCTCCAGGTCAACGCCAGCGGCGAGGCCAGCAAGCACGGGCTGTCCCTCCACGAGGCCGCCGCCGCCGCCGTCGCCGCGGCCGCCCTGCCTCATGCGGAGCTGCGCGGTTTCATGGCCATGGCCCGCTTCGACGCTCCCGAGCCCGAGCTGCGCGCCACCTTCGCCGACGTGCGCCGGCTGGCCGCGGAGGCGTCCGCGCTCTGCGGCCGCCCCCTGCCCGAACTCAGCCTGGGCATGTCCGACGACTACGAGATCGCCGTGGAGGAGGGAGCCACCCTGGTCCGGGTGGGCACCGCCGTCTTCGGCCCGCGGAACGCCTGAGGCCGCGCCGGCGGATTGCCCCTTTCCGCCCGGCCGCCCCCGTGTTACCTTTCCGCCCCTCGAACGCGGCCGCCCGGCCCCCGCCGTCAGGCATGAAATCGGGCCCGATCCGGCCGTTCCGACCCGAAATCCGCAGATCCGACGAGGTGCAGCGTGACGGACCAGTGGACCCGCATCCAGGAGGCGACCGCCTTCCTGCGCGCCCGGACCGACCTGATCCCCGAGGTGGGCCTGATCCTGGGCACCGGCCTGGGCGGTCTGGCCGAGAGCATCGAGGCCCAGGCCACGATCCCCTACGGCGAGATCCCGCACTTCGTGGCCTCCACGGTCCAGAGCCATCAGGGCCAGTTCGTCTTCGGCACCCTGGGGGGGCGCCGCGTGGTGGCCATGCAGGGCCGCGTCCACTACTACGAGGGCTACACCATGCAGGAGATCACCCTGCCGGTGCGCGTGATGCGGGCCCTGGGCGCCGGCACGCTGGTGATGTCCAACGCGGTGGGCGGCATGAACCCCCAGCTGGCCCCCGGCGACATGACGGTCATCACGGACCACATCAACCTCATGGGCGACAACCCGCTCATCGGCCCCAACGACGAGCGCCTGGGCGTGCGCTTCCCGGACATGAGCGAGCCCTACGCCCGGGACCTGGTGGCCCTGGCGGAGCAGGCCGCCCTGGACCTGGGCCTGACCCTGCGCCGGGCCGTGTACTGCGCCGTGGCCGGCCCCAACCTGGAGACGGCCGCCGAGTACCGCTTCCTGCGCGCGGTGGGGGCGGACACGGTGGGCATGAGCATCGTGCCGGAGAACCTGGTGGCCGTGCACGGCGGCATGCGGGTGCTGGGCCTGTCCGCGGTGACGGACCAGTGCTTCCCGGACAACCTGCACCCGGCGGACGTGGACGCGATCATCGGCGTGGCCCAGGCCGTCGAGCCCAAGCTCTGCCGCCTGGTCACCGAGATCCTGCGGCGCCTGCCCGGCGCGGACGGAGCCTGAGATGAGCGCCGACCACGCCCCCCGCACCGAAGCCTACCCCGCCCTGGCCCGTCGCTTCCACGACGCCGAGTCCGAGCATCTGGTCAGCGAATTCTGGAAGGCCGACGACACCTTCCGCCGCAGCATCGCCGCCCGCGAGGGCGCGCCGGACTGGGTCTTCTACGAGGGCCCGCCCACGGCCAACGGCCTGCCGGGCGTGCACCACGTCATGGCGCGCCTGACCAAGGACATCGCCTGCCGCTTCAAGACCATGACCGGCCACCGCGTGGTGCGCAAGGCGGGCTGGGACACCCACGGCCTGCCCGTGGAGCGGTCGGTGGAGAAGACGCTGGGCATCCAGGGCCGCGCCGCCATCCTCGAGTACGGCCTGGAGGGCTTCAACGCCAAGTGCCGCGAGAGCGTGTGGGCCTGCAAGACGGAGTGGGACGAGTTCACCGAACGCCTGGGCTACTGGGTGGACCTGGACGACCCCTACATCACCTACGACAACGACTACATCGAGTCCGTGTGGTGGATCCTCTCGGAGTTCGAGCGCAAGGGCCTGCTCTACCTGGGCCACAAGGTGGTGCCCTACTGCCCCGTCTGCGGCACGCCCCTGTCCAGCCACGAGATGGCCAACTCCTACAAGGAGGTGGCGGACCCCAGCATCTTCGTGAAGCTGAGGGCCGCCGACGCCGACGAGTCCTTCCTCACCTGGACCACCACGCCCTGGACCCTCCCGTCCAACGTGGCCCTCGCGGTGGGCGAGGACTTCGACTACGTGCGCGTGCGCCACGGCGACGAGGTGCTGATCCTGGCGCAGGCCCGCCTCGGCGTGCTGGATCCGGAGATCCCCACCCAGGTGCTGGACACCTTCAAGGGACGCGACCTGCTGGGCCGCCGCTACGAGCAGCTCCTGCCCTTCTGCACGCCCGCGGAGGGGGAGGAGGCCTTCAAGGTCGTCGCCGCGGATTTCGTGACGCTGGACTCGGGCTCGGGCATCGTGCACATGGCCCCGGCCTTCGGCGAGGACGACTACCAGATCGGCCGCCGCGAGAACCTGGCCTTCTTCCGCCCCGTGGACCTGCACGGCCGCTTCACCGCCGAGGTGGAGCCCTGGGCCGGCACCATGGTCAAGGACGCCGACAAGGCCATCATCAAGCACCTGCGCGGGACCGGCCAGCTGCTGCGCGCGGAGACCTACAAGCACGACTACCCGTTCCACGACCGCTGCGGCAACCCGCTCATCTACTTCGCCACGCCGTCCTGGTTCATCAAGACCAGCGAGATGCGCGAGGAGCTGCAGGCGGCCAACGCGGCCATCGGCTGGCAGCCGCCCGAGGTGGGGGCCAACCGCTTCGGCAACTGGCTCGCCGGCAACGTGGACTGGGCCCTGAGCCGCAACCGCTTCTGGGGCACGCCGCTCAACGTGTGGATCTGCGACGGCTGCGGGGAACGCCACGTGCCGTCCAGCCGCGCCGAGCTCACGGAGCTCACCGGCGCGGACCAGTCCGGCCTGGACCTGCACCGCCCCTTCGTGGACGATCTGGCCTGGCCCTGCGCCGCGGACGGCTGCTCCGGCACCATGCGCCGCACGCCCGAGGTCATCGACTGCTGGTTCGACAGCGGCTCCATGCCCTTCGCCCAGTACCACTACCCGTTCGAGAACAAGGAGCTCTTCGCGAGCCAGTTCCCGGCCGACTTCATCAGCGAGGGCATCGACCAGACCCGCGGCTGGTTCTACACGCTGCTGGTGATCAGCACCTTCCTCATGGGGCGCTCCAGCTACAAGCGCTGCCTGACCATCGAGCTGATCCTGGACAAGCACGGCAAGAAGATGTCCAAGAGCGTGGGCAACACCGTGGACCCCATGGCCATCATGCGCGACGCCGGCGCGGATCCGCTGCGCTGGTACATGCTCACGGTGTCGCCCGTGTGGACGCCCACGCGCTTCGACCCCGAGGGCGTGAACGAGGCCCGCCGCAAGCTGCTGGCCACCCTGGAGAACACCTACGCGTTCTTCGCCCTCTACGCCAACCTGGACGGCTGGCGCCCGGAGAGCGGCGCCGCGGCCGCGCCCACCATGCTGGACCGCTGGATCCTCAGCCGTCTGCACACGGTGACGGCGGAGACCCGCGAGGCCCTGGAGGCCCTGGACTTCACGCGCGCCGCCCGCGGCCTGAGCGCCTTCGTGCAGGACGACGTGAGCAACTGGTACGTGCGCCTCTCGCGCCGCCGCTTCTGGAAGGGGGAGGCCACGCCGGACAAGGAGGCGGCCTTCGCCACCCTGCACCGCGTGCTGGTCGACAGCCTGCGCCTGCTGGCTCCCATGATCCCCTTCACCACGGAGGAGATCTGGCGCGCCCTGCACGCCGACGATCCCGCGGCCTCGGTCCATCTGGCGGACTACCCGCAGGCCGACGCCGCCGCCGTGGATGCGGACCTCGAGGCCCTGATGACCGCCGCCCAGACCGTGGTGGGCGCGGGCCGCGCCCTGCGCCAGGACACGGGCCTGCGCACGCGCCAGCCCCTGGGCCGGCTGCTGCTGCACGCCGACGACGCCCGCGCCGCGGACCTGCTGGGCGACGAGCGCCTGGCGGCCATCCTGCGCGAGGAGCTGAACGTGAAGGCCGTGGAGCCCCTGGCCGATCCGCGCACGGTGGCGGAGCTGACGGGCAAGGCCAACTTCCGCGCCCTGGGCCCGCGCTTCGGCAAGGCCGCGCCCCAGGCGGCCAAGGCCATCAGCGCCATGACCCCGGAGCAGCTCCTGGCCCTGCGCCGCGACGGCGCCGTGGATCTGCAGGTCGACGGCCGCGCCGAGAGCTTCGGCCACGAGGAGGTGCAGGTGGTGGAGCAGGGCATCCCGCCCTTCGCCGCCGGCAGCCAGGACGGCCTGACCGTGGCCCTGGACACCACCCTGACCCCGGCCCTGCAGGACGAGGGCCTCTGCCGCGAGATCATCAACCGCGTGCAGAACCTGAGGAAGAAGAGCGGCCTGGACGTGGCCGACCGCATCGACCTGCGGGTCGACGGCGACGACGACGTGACGCGCGCCCTCGCGGCGCATTCCGACCACGTGGCGAGCGAGACCCTCGCCGTCTGGAGCACCGACGACGACCTGCCGCACCGCGACGCCTTCGAGGTGGACGGCCACGACGTGAGCGTGGCCCTGGGGCGGCGGGACGGGGAATAAAGGAGGGCATCATGCGCAAGACCGATCTCGAGCGCTTCCGCAAGCTCCTGGAGGAGGAGCGGGACCGCGTCCGCAAGTCCCTGACCAAGCACACCAAGATGATCCACCACGAGGGCGAGGACTTCGGCGGCGAGGGCGCCAAGGCCCACTCCAACCACATGGCGGATCAGGGCAGCGACGAGTTCCAGTACGAGACCACCATCCAGTTCGCCTCCTCCGAGGGCCGCTACATCTATCAGCTGGAGCAGGCCCTGCAGCGCATCGAGGACGGCACCTACGGCAAGTGCCAGGGCTGCGACTGCCAGATCGCCCTGCCGCGCCTCAAGGCCAAGCTCGACGCCCGCCTCTGCATCGAGTGCGCTGAGAAAGAGGAGAGGGGCCGCTATTGAGCCGGTCCCGCCCCATGCCCCCCTGGCTCTGGGCGCCCGCCCTGCTGGCCGTGGACTTCGTCACCAAGCGGCTGGTCCTGGCCAACGTGGCGGCCCTCAGCGACCGCATCGAGGTGCTGGGCGACGTGCTGCGCCTGGTCTACGTCCGCAATCCCGGCGCCGCCATGGGCCTGGCCCTGGGCGGCCGCCCCTTCCTGATCGCCGTGAGCGTGCTGGCGGTGATCTTCCTCGCGGTCCTCTACCGCCGCACCGACCCCGCCCTCCGCGTGCGGCGCGCGGCCGTCGCCTGCATCGCCGCCGGCGCCGCGGGCAACCTCGTGGACCGCGTCTTCTACGACGGCCTGGTCGTGGACTTCATCGACATCGGCGTGGGCGCCACCCGCTTCTGGGCCTTCAACGTGGCCGACATGGGCGTGACCCTGGGCGGCGCCGTGCTCTTCGTCTGCCTCTGGCGCGAGGGCCGGCACGAGAAGGCCCCGTCCGCCGCGGCTCCCGCCCCGGAAACGGAGCACGGCGATGCCTGAAGCCCCGGCCCTCCGCACCTTCACCGTGGACGAGGACGACCGCGACGCCCGGCTGGACCACTTCCTGACCGGCCGCTGCGACGACCTCACCCGCAGCCGCGTGCAGAAGGCCGTGGCCGCGGGCGCCGCGCTGGTGGACGGCCGCGAGCGTCCCAGCCGCTTCCGCCTCACGCCGGGCCAGACCGTGACCTTCGCGCCGCCGCCGCCGCCGCCCACGGACATCCCGCCGGAGGACCTGCCCCTGACGGTGGTGCACCAGGACGACGACATCCTGGTGCTGAACAAGGCCGTGGGCATGGTCTGCCACCCTGCCGCCGGCCACCGCACCGGCACCCTGGTCAACGCCCTGCTGCACCGCTTCCGGGATCTGCCCGGCGGCGACGCCATGCGGCCCGGCCTGGTCCACCGACTGGACAAGGACACCAGCGGGCTGATGGTGGTGGCCCTGACGGATCGGGCCCACGCCCACCTGGGCGATCAGCTCCGCCGCCGCACCCTGGGCCGCACCTACCTGGCCCTGTCCTGGGGCCAGTGGAACGAGGACCAGGGCACCCTGGCCGGAACCATGGGGCGCCACCCCACCCAACGCCTGCGCATGGCGGTGGTCAGCGGGGGCCGCCGCGCCGTGACGCACTACGAGGTGGAGGAGGACTACGGCTTCGTGCAGCTCTGCCGCGTGTCGCTGGAGACCGGCCGCACCCACCAGATCCGCGTGCATTTCGCGGCCCACGGCCATCCCGTGGTGGGCGATCCGCTGTACGGCGACGACGCCCGCGTGAAGCAGGTGCACCCCCTGGACCTGGCCGCGGCCCGCCGCATGGTGGGCGGCGCCGCCCGCCAGATGCTCCACGCCGCCCGCCTGGAGCTGATCCACCCCGCCGACGGCCGGACCCTCGTCTTCGAGGCGCCGCCGCCCGCGGACATGGCCGACGTGCTGGCCGGCCTGCACGAGGAGCTCGCCCGCCGCGGCGGGTCATAGCCCTGGACATCCCCGGCGCGCGGCCCTATCCTCGCCGGCGACGGACACCCAACGGCTCGGGAGGACAAGGGTTGAAGATCAAGGAACGCAAGCGCGACGGCGTGGCCATCCTGGAGATGAGCGGCAAGCTCATGGGCGGCCCCGACGCGACCGCCTTCGGCGACACCCTCAAGACGCTGATCCACGAGGGCGTCACCAACATCATCGTGGACCTGGGCAAGGTCAGCTGGGTGAACAGCACGGGCCTGGGGATCCTGATCTCCGGCTACTCCACCGTGAAGAAGAACGGCGGCGATCTGAAACTGCTCCACGTGTCCGACCGTATCGAGTCCATCTTCATGGTCTCCAAGCTCCACACGGTGTTCACCTCGTTCGACGACGAGGACGAGGCCGTCCGGAGTTTCGCCTGAGCCGCCGAGGACGGTCCGGATGAGCGCCGAGCAGGGCACCCACCACATCGAGCTGAAGATCCCCAGCCAGCTGGTCTTCCTGGGCGTGCCCGACGCCATCCTCATGGAGCTGGCCGGGGACCTGCCGGCCGAGCAGAAGACCCTGGACGAGCTCAGCACGTCGGTGATCGAGGCCTGCACCAACGCCATGGAGCACGGCAACGGCATGGACGCGGACCGCTTCGTGGAGCTGCACTTCGACTTCGCGCCGGACCGCATCCAGGTCACGGTGCTGGACGCCGGCCCGGGCTTCGACTTCAACCACTGGACCCCGCCGGAGGACCTCCTGCGCGAGCGCGGCCGCGGCATCACCATCATGCGCGAGTTCTGCGACACCCTGGAGTTCGACACCGCCCCCGACGGCCGCTTCCGCGTGCGCCTCTCCAAGACCCTCGGCGAGGACGCCTGACCCCGTGGGTTCCGTCCTCGGGCTGGACTACGGCACCCGCCGCATCGGGATCGCCGGCAGCGACCCCACCCGCCTCATCGCCAGCGCCCTGGGCTGCCACCGCGAGCCGGAGGACGGCTCGGTCCTGGCCCGTCTGCGCGACCTCATCCGCGAGCGCGACGTGGACACCGTGGTGGTGGGCCTGCCGCTGACGGCCGACGGCCGCCGCGGTCCCATCGCCGAGCGCGCCGAACGCTTCGCCGCCCGCCTCCGCGAGGAGTTCGGCCTGCCCGTGGTCCTGGTGGACGAACGCTACAGCAGCCAGGAGGCCGACCGCTGGCTGGCCGGCCGCCGCCGCCCCAAGGGCGAGCGCGACGCCGCCGCCGCCGCCCTCATCCTGCAGCAGTTCCTGGACGGCGCCGCCGGAGGCGGAGCGTGAGCGCGCGCCGCATCCTGCGTGCGCTGGCCGTGACCGCGCTCGCGCTGCTCCTGGCCGCGGCCCTGACCGCCGGCCTGGCCTGGCGCTGGTGGAACGCGGGCGAGCCCACGGGGGAGACCGTGACCCTGCGCATCCCCGCGGGAGCCGGCTCGGGCACGGTGGCCGACTCGCTCCTGGCCCACGGCCTGCTGGAGCACCGCCGACCCTTCCTGCTCGGCCTGCGCTGGAGCGGCCGCGACGCCCGCCTGCAGGCCGGACGCTTCCAACTGCCCCTGGGCGCCTCGCCGCGGGACCTGGCGGTGCGGCTCACCGAGGGCCGCACCCTGCCGGTGGTGCTCACGCTGATCGAGGGCGAACGCCTGGATCAGGCCGCCGTCCGCGTGGCCGAGGTCTATCATGCGGACCCGGCGGCCGTGGCTGCGGCGGCGGACCGTCTCGCCGCGGAGGTCATGGCGCGCGAGGGCTGGCTCCCGGCCGGGACCGACGTGGCCGGCCTGCGCGCGGCGCTCCAGGCCGAAAGCGCGGCCCGCGGGCGGAGCTTCGCCCTGGGGGAGGGCTACCTCATGCCCCAGACCTACCATCTCAGCGAAGGCGCCGGCGTGGAGAGGGTGGTCGCCACGGTCATGGGCGCCGGTCTGGACACCCTGCGGACCATCCTGGAGGGCGGGCGTCCGGATCCGCGCTCCGCGACCCTGACGCCCCATCAGGTGCTGGTGCTGGCCTCCATCGTGGAGGCGGAGACCCCGGTGCGGTCCGAGATGCCCCGGGTGGCGGCGGTGTACCTCAACCGCCTGGCGCGGGGCCACCCTCTGGAGGCGGATCCCACGGTGGCCTTCGCCCTGGACAAGCGCGGCCGACGCATCTACTTCAAGGACCTCAAGGTCCCGTCGCCGTTCAACACCTACCTGTCCAAGGGGCTGCCGCCCACGCCCATCGGCTGTCCGGGGGCGGCGGCCGTGCGGGCGGTCCTGCGGCCGGATCCGGACCCGGACGTGTTCTATTTCGTGGCCGACGGCCGCGGGGGGCACGTCTTCAGCCGCACCTGGGAGGAGCACGAGCGCGCCGTGGCGGAGTACCGCCGCCGCCGGGGATCTTGACGCCCCGGCGCCCTCGGGCTAGCTTGCCGATCCACCGTTCCGAGCAAGGAGAGGGTATCATGAGCATCGACAAGACCACCGCCTGGCTCGCCGCCGGCCTCGCGTCCATCGTGGCCGGCTACGTGGTCCTCGGCACCGGGGATACCACCGTGGCCCCCCTGCTGCTCATCCTGGGCTACTGCGTGCTGGTGCCGGTCTACCTGCTCAAGTCCTTCCTGCAGACCGGGGGCGAATAGCTCAGCTGGTTAGAGCACCTGCCTTACAAGCAGGGGGCCACAGGTTCGAGTCCTGTTTCGCCCACCAGAATTGCCCGATCCCCGCGAGGGTCGGGCATTTTTCTTGCATTAATGTCAGATAGGGCGACCCAGCCGGGCAGGATGAGCGGATGATGAAAAGTGAGCACAGCCGGGTGAGACCTAAAAAAAGTGAGTTGCGAGGCGTAGGGCAGCGTGGTACACTCATGAGGTCAAGTTAAGGACTTATGGGAGTGGAAGGAGGGTCAACGGTAATTGCACTCGTTCTCGCTTGGGTTTGCCACCCTCGCAAGGTCATGCCTTTTAGGAGGTGTCCTAATGCTTCGTAGGAACATTCTCGGTCTGATGATCTGTGTTGCCAGCCTGGGTGTCGCGACCCTGAGCTTCGCTGGCATTCCTGATCTCAGCCTCTCCAGTGCGGCCTCCGCGGCTGGCTCCGAGGTCTCCGTCTTCACCCTGCCCAACGGCGCGGGTAAGGCCCTGACCGAGGCCAAGCTGGAGGTCGGCGGTGAGGTCGACGCGACCATCACCGTGACGCTGCTGGACGCCGGTGGTCTCCCGATCTTCCTGTATCCCTTCGAGGATATGTGGCTCGAGACGTCCATGGGCGGTCTGGTGCCCTGCAACGGCGGCTCCGTCGCCGACGGCAGCACCGACATCAACGGCGTGGCTACCTTCAGCGGCGCCCTCTTCGCCGGCGGTTACAGCGACCGCACCGGTGGCGAGAAGTGCCAGGTCATCATCAACGGTAGCGCTCTGATCGGTAGCGACCTGGACATCCTGTTCAACAGCTCCGACATCGACGGCAACGGCGCCCAGGGTACCTCGGACACGATCGTCTTCGTGCCCCTGTACACCGGCGGCTCCTACGATTACTCCATCGATTTCTTCTTCGATGGCGCGATCAACCTGTCCGACCTCGTTCTGTACGCTGGTGGTCTGAACACCTCCTGCCCGTAAGACGAGTCGGCTAGACAGCACCGGGTCATTCTTTCTCTGGAAGGAATGTCCGCCGAAGGACAACACGATGACGGTCGACCCTCGGGGTCATCCCGAGGGTCGGTCGGCAACACCAGACGGACATCGCTTCCTGAACCCACAAGGAGACGCAACAATGAAGAAGTTGTTAGCTTTCATGGCCGTCGCCCTGCTCGCCAGCGGCGCCATGGCTCAGATCGATCCCGATGCCGACGGCATGGGCGTGTACTTCGACATGGGTGCCACCGAGGTCTGCGCGAGCACCGTTGCTCCGTTCCAGCAGATCGTGGCCTACCTGTGCATCACCAACCCCAGCGCCTCTGCCGGCGTGTCGGGTTGGGAGGCCTACGTGACCGTCACCGGCGGCGTCGTGGCTGGTGCCTGGACCCTGTCCGCTGGTCTGGACGTGGATCCCTCCGCTGAGGGCTTCCAGGTCGGTATCGGTACCGGCGGCCTGGCTCTGCCCGCCGCTCCCTCCGTCGTGCTGGCCACCTACAGCGCCTTCGTGCAGGCTGCCGGTGGCGAGGTTGCCTTCTACTGCGAGGGCGTGCCCGGCTCGACCTCGTTCGACGGCACCCCCGGCTACGCCGGCGGCAGCGATGCTGGCGACCTGCGTGCCTGCCAGGTGTCCTCGGGCACCGGCCTCGGCCTGCCCGTGGCCCGCGTGAACGGCGACTGCGACATCGTGGCCAACGAGGACATGACCTTCTCCAACGTGAAGGCCCTGTTCCGCTAAAGAAACCTGCGGAGCGGTTCGCCGCCTCCACGGTTCGGACGGCCCGGGTCCTCGGATCCGGGCCGCCTTTTTTTGCGCGCTTTCACGGCATTTTCGGTTTACATGGGCGCGCGCCCGGGGTAAGACTCCGCCCTTGACAGTTCTGGCGATCCCCCGGATATTGATGGCCTACGGCGAGGCCACGACTCGGGCGAACCGTCGAGAGCGGAACCGCCAGGCTCGACGGAGCCGATCGCACCTAGGAAGCGGATGACGCCGAACGATCCCGTTGTAGGAGACGGATCGTGCGGCTCACTGGTCTGAAACCCAGGGAAAGGGGATTGGAACCCATGAAGAAATTGCTCGTCGCACTCACCGTGCTCGCCCTCACGACGGTGGCCCAGGCCGGCGTGCCTGGCTCGGATGCCATGGCTCTGTACCTGTCCAGCCAGGCGGCCACGCCGGGCATCGACCCGAGCTTCACCACCACGACCTCCGCTCCCTTCGAGCAGGTCAGCCTGAGCCTGGTCATCGTGGATCCGTCCCTGGACGGCGTCAGCGGCTGGGAGGGTGTCGTGGAGTTCACCGGCAGCCTCACCGCTCCGAGCTGGGCCCTGACGGCCGGCCTGGACGTGGACAGCGCCAACGACACGAACAACCACCAGCGCTTCCAGGTCGGCATCGGCCTGGCGCCCCTGGCCCTGACCCCGAACGCCGCCGGCAACGTGGTGGTGGCCACCTTCTCCGCCTTCGTGCTGGCTCCCACGGATCAGGTCAGCTTCTTCATCAAGGGCGTGCCCGGCAGCACCACCTTCAACCCGGACACGCCGGGCTACGCCAGCCCGACCAACGCCGGCATCTTCGCCGTGTCGGTCAACCCGACCGGCGACCCCGAGCTGCCCGTGTTCGCCATCAACCACGATCCCGGCATCGTGGCCAACGAGGACATGACCTTCTCCGGTGTGAAGGCCCTGTTCCGCTAGTCCTGCTGCAGGACGGCGCGCGTTCTGGACGGGGGCGGGAACTTCCCGCCCCCGTCCGCGTTTCCCGGAGTCTTGACCCCTCCGTGGTGCCTGCTTACCATGATCCCGAGCCAACCTTTTCCGAACCCACCCCTGGTGAGGAGAACGGCATGAGCCGTCGCGCCCGCGTCCGATCCGCCCTGTGGCGGACCACAGTCTTCTGCGTCCTGCTGGGCCTCGCGCCGGCCGCCTTCGCGGCGCCCCTGCGCGTGACCGCCAGCGACGATCGATCCCTCACCCTCCACGTGGAGCTGGACGCTCCGGACTGGCAGGCGGTCGCCGCCGCCGGCCCCTGGAGCGCCTACGCCACGCCGTCGCTGCCGGGCTTCGCGCCGGTGGGCGAGCCGGGCGCACCGCGCGTGCCGGGGCTGGGCCGCTGGATCGCGGTGCCGCCGGGGCACACGGCCGAGGTGGAGATCCTCAACGCCCGCTGGCACGAGCTGGACGGCCGCCTGGTGGTGCCGACGCCGGTGCCGGTGCGCCGCGTGGGGCCCGACGGTGAAGACGTGCTGGGGGAGGAGCTGGTGCTGCCCGGCGAGACGCCGCGCACCGGCGAGCCCGTGCTGGAAGAGTCGCAGCGCCTGGCCATGGTGCGCGCCGACGCCCAGGCCGCGGCGGCGAAACTGGGTGAGATCCAGGAGTGGCGCGGGCACCGTATCGCCGCGCTGTCGCTGCGTCCCGTGGAGGTGGACGCCGCCGGCCGCGCGCGCCGCTCCCTGGCCGCCGCGGACGTGCGCGTGACCTTCCGCCCCGATCCCGCCTCCGTCGGCAAGCGCGCCTCCGGCCCGGCGGACCCGCAGTTCTCCGGCTTCCTGCTCAACGGCGACCGCCTGGCGGTCTGGCCCACCGAGCGCAGCGTGGCCGCCGGCCCGCTCAAGCGCGCCGCCGCCAAGGGCACGCTCCTGCGCCCCGAACTGCGCATCCCGGTGACCAAGACCGGCCTGGTGCGCCTGGACGCCAACACCCTGGACCGCGCCGGCCTGGTGGACCTGACCGGCGTGCAGGAGAGGCAGATCCGCCTCTACCAGCGCCGCTACGACGCCGACGGCCCCGGCCTCTACAACGAGATCGAGGTGCCCATCCACATGGTGGGCGACGGCGGCGACTTCGGCGGCGACGATCACTTCGTGTTCTGGGGCCTGCGCGTGCGCGACGACGTGGCCTTCAGCCAGGGCGACGTGACCTACCCCGACGCGGGCGACCCGCACGAGACCTTCAACCCCGCGGCCGCCGACCCCGTGAACTCGGGCAACATCTACTACCTGGCCGTGTCCGAGCCCGACGCCGGCGAGGCCTGGGCCCGCATGGAGAGCATCGCTCTGCCGGCGGCCGGCGGCACCGACGTGGCGAGCTACCGCCGCACCGACTATCGCGAGGAAGACACCTTCCACTGCTACCAGCCCACCGACATCACCGTGGACCGCAACCACTGGAACTCCCAGCTCGACGGCACCGTGAGCCGCGACCTGGACGCCGTGTCGCCCGTGCCCGGGCGCAGCGACGTGACCGTGCGGGCCGGCGTGGTGGGCCTGGGCGAAGCCGTGCGCTCCTACACCATCTCCCTGGCGGGCGCCTCCAACTGGACCCTGGGAACCCTGACCGGCGTGGACTACGACGGCGGCGTCTTCGACTCCCAGCTGGCCGGCGTCCCGGTGCAGAGCGACTGGCTCGCCGACGCCTCCCTGAGCGTCTTCAACGCCGCCACGCCCACGCGCATGCTGGGCTGGCTGGACTGGTTCGAGGTGAGCTACGAGGCGGAATACCTCGCCGTGGAGAACGCCCTGGAGTTCCACCTGGGCGACGGCACGGGCCTGCGCCGCGTGCAGGTGCGCGGCTTCACCACATCGGACCTGGCCCTCTTCGACGTGAGCGATCCGCGCGCGCCCAAGGCCGTGGCCCTGACCGCGGCCAACGTGGCGGACGCGGGCGACGGCACGTGGACCCTGACCATCGCCGCGGATCAGGCCGGCGCCGGTCTGCGCCGCTTCCGCGCCGTGGGCGGCGACCTTGCGGCCTCGCTCCCCCTGTACCAGTACTACCGCGTGAGCACGGTGACCGAGGCGGCCGACCCCACGGCCGTGAGCGGTTCGCCCGACGTGCTGGTCATCACCCATCCGGAGTTCCGCGCCCAGGCCGAGCAGTGGGCGGACTACCGCGCGGCGCGCTCGGCCGTGCCGCTGGAGTTCCACATCGTGGACGTGCACCAGGTCTTCGACTGGTTCAGCGGCGGCCTGAAGAATCCCGACGCCATCAAGCGCCTCTGCAGCTACGCGTCCACCCAGTGGGGCACGTGGGCGCTGCAGATCTTCGGCGACGCGTCGGAGAACACCCGCGCCCTGAACGCCGGCGCCGAGGCCCGCGACTGGGTCCCCTCGCGCTGGCACGTGTGGGAGCAGATCGGCTACCAGCACGAGGTGCTGCCGTCGGACGCCTGGTTCGCCAACCCGGCCGCCGGCGACGACTACCCCGACGACACCTACGTGCCCGCGGAGATGATCGTGGCCCGCTTCCCGTGCAACAGCACGGAGGAGCTGGGGATCATGCTGGACAAGCTGCGCGACTTCGAGAACGCGTCCGACGGAGAGGCCTGGAAGGGCCGCCTCACGGTCCTGGCCGACGACGCCTGGTCCGACGGCATCCAGGGCTCCGGCTCCCAGCAGAGCTACCGCTTCAACGAGGAGGCCTTCGAGTCCAGCCAGGAGTCCCTGGCCGCGCGCTGGGAGGACCTGGGCGGCGCCGACGCCTGGAGCGCCGGCATCCTGAACGCGTCGCGCCTGTACCTGGCGGACGTGCTGGACCCCTACTCGCCCACGCCTCCGGATCTGCGCGACCTCTACGCCATGTGGGACAAGGTGGAGGAGCTGGCGCTCACGCCCTACTTCGCCCAGATCAACCAGGGCGCCATGATGTTCCACTACCAGGGTCACGCCAACGACTACCAGATGGCCCACGAACGCGTGTTCTACGACACCGAGGTCAACGGCGAGCGCTCGGATGTGGACGACCTCCTGGCCAACGGCGGCAAGCCCTTCATCTTCGTGGGGCTGGGCTGCCATCTGGCCACCTGGACCCGCGACACCGTGGAGAGCAATCCGCGCACGCTGCCCTCGCTGGGCGAGAAGATGCTGCGCAAGCCGGGCGTGGGCGCGGTGGCCGTTTACGCCAGTCCCGGCTTCGAATTCCTCAACAACAACGCCACCTTCGCGGGCGTGATGGGCAACGTGTGGCTGGATCATCCGCCGCGCGATCTGGCCGGGCCCGCGGGCCGCTCCCGCTGGGTGCTGGGCGAGCTCTTCCTGGCGTCGCAGGCGGATCTGCTGGCGGCCGGCACGAGCACCTTCTCCCGCCGCCTGGTGGCCCAGTACGCCCTGCTGGGCGACGGCCTCATGGTGCTGGACGTGGCGCCGCCGCGGCTGCAGCTCTCCCAGGACTGGGAGGCGGTGCCGGACGGCGCCCAGGTGACGCTGTCGGACAAGTCCAACGAGCTGGTGCTGACGCTGGAGGCCTTCGACGAAGCCGGCGTGGACCGTCTGGCCGTGCGCGACGACGGCGGCGCCGACGTGGCCGCCACCGTGACCGGCGGCACGCCGGAGGGCGCCGAGAGCGACCAGTACGCCGTGTGGGAGATCCGCGTGCCGGTGACACCGGCCACGGAGACCCTCGTCTTCCACGTCTACGACACCGCCGACGTGGGCGACGACGCGCCCCACGCCACCACCACCGTGCACCTGCCCAACAGCGTGGTGCTCTACCGCGACGGCCTGCTGTTCACGCCGGGGGAGGACGAGTTCGACGGCGGCACGCCCACATCGTTCACCGGCCGCCTGGTGGCCTCGGCGTTCCTGTCCGAGAGCGCGGAGCTGCTGCTCGAAGGCGACGCCGTGGAGCTCACCGGCGTGACGCTGACTCGCGTGGACGACCACACCGTGGACTTCGCCTTCACGGTGGAGGTGAGCGGCGCGGATCCCGCCCTCTGGCTGCGCGTGGACGGAGCCCCGGTGGAGATCCCCCTGTGGAGCGACACGTCGGTGGACCCGACGGGCGGGGAGATCATCGACCAGTTCGTGTACCCCAACCCGGTGCGCGACGAGGCCAGCTTCATCTTCCGCTGCGACACGACCGCAGCCGGCCGCATCCACCTGTACACGGTGTCCGGCCACCGCATCGCCACCATCCCCGTCGCCGTGTCGGACTTCGTGCGGGCGGGCGAGGCGCTGGTGCGCTGGGACGGCCGCGACGATCAGGGCGACCGCCCCGCCAACGGCACATACCTGTACCGCGTGGAGCTGGACGGCCCGGACGGGACCCTGCACGGCGGCATGCAGCGCGTGGTGCTGATGCGCTGAGGCGACGCCGCGAGGAGACATGAACACTGCGAAGCGGCGGGGCCCGGCCCCGCGCTCCACCGCCACGCTGCTGATCGCCGCGGTCCTGCTGACCGCGGCGATCGGCTGCGCGCCCCACCGCGGGACGTGGATGCCGGACCGGGATCCGGCCGCATCCATCCGCCAGGCCAAGCTCCAGGCCTGGCGCACGGGTCCCCGCCTGCTGCGCGTGGGCCTGGCGTCGGGGGAGGACAGCGTGGCGGTGACGCTGACGGCGCCGGCCGAGCTGCACTGGCTGCCCGCCGGCCGCAGCCCCGCCGGCCACGGCATGCGCGCCGAGCCGGGGGTGTGGCGCCTGACTCCCGCCGACGATACGGGAACGGTCACGGCCTGGTCGCCCGACGGCCGCGGCTGGCGCGTGGAGCTGCCCGAGCACGGCCTGCTGGTGCGCCCCGCGGACCCGGACGGCGCCTGCGAGGTGGACGGCACACCCTACGCCGGCGATCTGCTCGCCACCGTGCGCGACGGCCGCCTCACGCTGGTCAACGTGGTGGAGCTGGAGACCTACCTGCGCGGCGTGGTGCCCTGGGAGATCGGCCGACCGGGCGAGGCCGGCCTGGCCGCGCTGGAAGCCCAGGCCGTGGCCGCCCGCACCTACACAGTGAGCCACCTGGGCGCCCGCCACGACGAGGGCTGCGACGTCTGGGCCGACACGCGCGACCAGGTCTACCGCGGCCTCCACGGCACGGACCCATGGTGCGACCGAGCCATCGCCAACACGGCGGGCCTGGTGCTGCGTCACCGGGGGCGCGAGATCGAGGCCTACTACAGCTCCACCTGCGGCGGCACCACCAGCGCCATCGAGGCCGTGTGGCCGCGCCCGGCCCAGGACTACCTGCGCACCCACGACGACCGCGGCCGCGACGGCCGCGCCTACTGCGCCGACTCCAGCCAGTTCACGTGGGAGGAGACCTGGAGCGCCGCCGCGTTGACGCGGATCCTGGCCGCCTCGCTGCCGGCGTACCGGGCCTGGGTGGAGGCGTCGCCCCTGCGGCAGGCCTGGGCGGGGGAGTTCTTCCGGCCCGCCCGCGCGGGCGCTGACCCGGACGCGCCGGGCGCCCTGCTGGACCTGCGCATCCTGGACCGCACGCCGTCGGGGCGAGTCCGGACCCTGCTGGTGCGGACCGAGGCGGGGGAGTACCGCGTGCGCGGCGACCGCACCCGCTGGGTCCTGGCCCCGGACGGCGGCCGCTTCGGCATCCTGCGCAGCGCCTGGTTCGATGTGGAGCTGCGCCGCGACCGCGAGGGCCGCCCGGCGGAGGTGGCGGCGGCGGGACGCGGCTTCGGCCATGGGATCGGGCTCTGCCAGACCGGGGCCCTGGGGATGGCGCGTCTGGGGGCCGATTCGGCCCGGATCCTGGCCCATTACTATCCGGGGGCGTCCCTGGAGACGGCTTGGTGACGCCCGGGCAGGGCGCGCGGAAAAACCGTTCCGGCGAGTTGACACGTCCCGGGGGGTTGGCTATATTCCCGGTCGCTTCCGCGGGGGCGTAGTTCAGTTTGGTTAGAACGCCGGCCTGTCAAGCCGGAGGTCGCGAGTTCGAGTCTCGTCGCTCCCGCCATCGCAACGGCCCGAGAGTCCGCTCTCGGGCCGTTTTTTCATATCCCAGCCGATGGGTGGGCATATTGGATATCAAGCGTCAAGAAAGATTGCAGAAAACACGATCATGACTTGAATTCTCAAGTGGTTCTGGGCTATGGTGTGCAGGTGAAATGGCCATTCACCTCAGCTTAACTCCTCAGGAGGGGACTGATGAAAAAGCACTTGCTCTTTGCGCTTCTGACTCTGCTCGTCGGCACGGCCGCCATGGCCCAGGTTTCCGGCACCATCTGCGTGTACTGGGATAACGCCGGCACGATTCAGGACGCATCGGCGATCGACAACGGCGCTCCTCTGCCGGTCTACCACGGCTACGTGATCATCTTCATCGAGGACGTCGTGACGGGCGCGGCCTACGGCCTGGAAGTCAACGGCGCCGGCGCGCTGGTCGTCAACCCGACGTACCCCGCGGGCCTCGCCATCGGCGATCCTCTGAACGGCGGCGTGGAGATCGGCATGACCGATCCCAGCTACGGCTTCCTGGGCACCCCCGTGGTGATCACCGAGTTCGACGTGATCAACGCCCTGTACCCGCAGCCGCTGAACGCCGGGATCACGGTCGTCGCCCCCGAGGGCATGACCAACCCCATCTACGCCAACGGCGCGGCCATCCTCGGCCCCCTGGAGACCTGCCAGACCGCCGTGGCGAACGAGGACATGACCTTCTCCAACGTGAAGGCCCTGTTCCGCTAGTCCACGCGACCGCGTAGGAATCGGACCGCCGCTCCCGACCGGGGGCGGCGGTCTGCGTTGGCGACCCGGTCCTTGAGCGCCGCCGCGGCCGGTGCTACGCTGGGCGGCACGGCGTCCGTCGGGGACGCCGCAACCGAAAGGACCACCCCCATGCCGAAACTGCGTGCGCGCCGGACCCTCGGTTCCGCGCTGCTCCTGCTCGCGGCCCTGCTCTGCGGCTGCGGCGGCGCCCAACACGAGGAGACCGCCGTGACCGTCGTCGACGACCTGGCCGCCCGCGTGGCGGCGTTCGCGCCCACCGACATCGCCGCCGACCTCTCCGGCCTGCCCGCGGCCGAACGCCAGGCCCTGGACGAACTGGTGGCCGCGGCGGCCATCATGCACGACCTCTTCCTGGCCCAGGCCTGGCCCGACCGTCCGCAGACGGAGAAGGAGATCGCCTCCTACCGGGGACCGCTGCAGGAGGAGCTCGCCACCTACGTGGCCATCAACTGCGGCCCGTGGGACCGCCGCTTCCACCACGAGCCGTTCGTGGGCGACCGCGAGCACCCGGCGGGCGCCAACTACTACCCCACGGATCTCACGGCGGCGGAGAAGGCGGAGCTGGAGGCCCACCCGGAGGTCTACGCCGGGCTGACCACCATGATCCGGCGCGACGGCGACGGCAAGCTGCGGGCCGTGCCGTACTCCGAGTACTTCAACGAGCCCCTGACGCGCGCGGCCGGTCACCTGCGCAAGGCCGCGGACCTGACGGCCAACGCGTCGCTGGCCACCTTCCTGCGCTCCCGCGCGGACGCCTTCCTGAGCGACGACTACTACCGGAGCGACATGGACTGGATGGACCTGGACAGCCCCGTGGAGATCACCATCGGGCCGTACGAGACGTACGAGGACGGGCTCTTCGGCTGGAAGGCGGCCTTCGAGGCCTTCGTGACCGTGACCGACCCCGAGGCCAGCGCCCAGCTCGCCATGTTCAAGGGGGAGCTGCCCTGGCTGGAGTCGGCGCTGCCCATCCCCGACGAGCACAAGAACCCCAACCGCGGCAGCGACTCGCCCATCCGCGTGGTGGACGAGGTCTACACCGCGGGCGACACGCGCGCCGGCATCCAGACCATCGCCTTCAACCTGCCCAACGACGAGCGCGTGCGCGAGGCCAAGGGCAGCAAGAAGGTGCTCCTGCGCAACGTGATGAACGCCAAGTTCGAGACGATCCTCACGCCCATCGCCGAGGTGCTGGTGGCCCGCGACCAGCTGGACGCCCTGGCGTCGCGCAGCTTCTTCCAGCACACGCTGTGGCACGAGATGAGTCACGGCCTGGGGCCCGGCAAGCTGGTGCTGGACGGCCGCGAGACCGAGGTGCGTCTGGAGCTGAAGGACACCTACTCCACCCTGGAGGAGGCCAAGGCCGACGCCATGGGCCCGTGGTGCATCTTCCACATGGTGGACAAGGGGCACTTCCCCCAGGAGATGGTGCGCGAGCAGGCCGTGACCTACCTGGCGGGACTGTTCCGCTCCGTGCGGTTCGGCGTGGCCGAGGCCCACGGCCAGGCCAACGCCATCCAGTTCCACTACCTGGTGGAGAAGGGCGTGATCACGCTGGAGGACGGGCGCTACCGCGTGGACGTGGAAGCCTTCCCTGGCGCCATCACGGCGATGGTCCACGACATCCTGATGATCCAGGCCGCGGGCGACTACGACGCCGCCAAGGCCATGATCGCCAGGTACGGCGGGCTGGATCCGGATCTGGAGGCCGCGCTGGGCAGGCTCAAGGACGTGCCGGTGGACGTGCTGCCGCGCTACGCTCTGGGCCACTGAGCCGCGATCCCCGCCATGGACAAGGCCGGCGCTCCGGAGGGGGCGCCGGCCTTTCGCGTGCGTGAGCCCGAACGTCAGGCCTTGACGATGCCCGCCACCGACGCCCGGCTCAGCGGATGGTACGACGGCTCCACCGCCGCGAAGACCTCGCGGGCGAAGTCGGCCGTGGCCGGCTGCTTCATCAGGGCCGTGTAGAGGGGCTTGAGGTACTTCATGCGGCCCACGTCCGTGAGCACGTCGCGCACGCGGGGCAGGGCCGGCTGGTAGCCCGACGCGGCGGCGATGGTCAGCCACTCCACCAGGATCTCGTAGTTGCCGCGCTGGCTGAGGTGGAAGGTCTCGTCCAGCCAGCGGCAGTCGGCGGCGGGCAGGGGGCGGGGCAGGCCCTGCAGGTAGAGCTGCCACTGGTCCGAGTTCCAGTCGCGGGCCGTGGCGGGATCGGGGCGCGTGCCCGCGGTCCAGCCTGCGGCCAGGCCGCGCGCGGTCTCCACCGCGGGCGAGGTGACCGGCAGCTCGTTGTCCGGCATGCCGGGGCCGTCCACCCACTCGGGGCCGCGGATCCGCTGGTACACGCCGGGGAGCTCGCGCTCCAGGAAGGCCAGGAACTCGTCGGTGGTGATGGACTGGAAGCGGAAGGTCTCGATGTAGGTGCGCAGGAAGGCGTCGAAGCGCTCGCGGCCCACGGCGTCCTCCAGCAGCAGCACGAACTGGGCGCCCTTCTCGTAGGGGACCAGGGAGTAGACCTCGTCGGGATCCACGCCCTCCAGGTCGTTGCGCAGTCGGGTGTAGGGCGAGTCGGGGCCGAAGGAGTCCAGGTTGATCTGCAGGGCGTTGCGGCGGATCACGCCCTGGAGGTCCGCGTAGGCCTTGCCGTAGAGCTCCTCCAGGATGCGCCGCTCGGCGTAGACGGTGAAGCCCTCGTTGAGCCAGAAGTCGTTCATGGTGGCGTTGGTGACCAGGTTGCCGGTCCAGCTGTGGGCCAGCTCGTGGGCCACCACGTTGACCTGGCTGCGGTCGCCCGCGATGAGCGTGGGCGTGAGGAAGGTCAGCCGCGGGTTCTCCATGCCGCCGTAGGGGAACGACGGGGGCATGACCAGCATGTCGAAGCGGTCCCACTCGTAGGGGCCGAAGAGGCGCGCGGCGGCGTCGATCATGCCCTCGACCTCGGCGAACTCCCAGGCCGACTTCTCCACCACCTCCGGCTCGGCATAGATGCGCGAGCGCGGGCCAAGCTCGCGGGCGTCCAGGTGGCCCACGGCCAGGGCGAGCAGGTAGGTGGGGATGGCCTGGGGCATGTCGAAGCTCCAGACCGTGCGGCCGTCGGCGCCGGGTTCCTCGCCCGTGCCGGCGGCCGACATGACCGCGCGCAGGGGAGCGGGCACGTCGATGCGCGCCGTGTAGGTCACCCGGTGCCGGGGCGTGTCCTGGCAGGGGATCATGGTGCGCGCGTGGATGGGCTGGCACTGGCTGAAGAGGAACGGGTGCTCGCCGCCCGCGGTCTGGGCGGGGTCCAGCCAGCCCAGGGCCAGGGCGCCCGGAGCGGTGCGGTAGGCGATGCGCACCGCGGCGGTGTCCGCGGGCAGGTCCAGGCGCAGGCGGTCGCCGCGCACGGCGTCGGTCTGGGCCACGCGCCAGGGCACGGCGCGGCCGTCGTCGGTGGTCACCGCGTCGATCTCCAGGCCGCGGCCGTCCAGGTCCAGGGGGCCGGCCGAAGGCGCCCGCAGGCGGAGGACCGCCTCGCCCGCGAGGATGCGGGCGTCGAAGTCCACGCGCAGGTCCAGGTCCAGATGGGTCTGCACGGGCTGGTCGGCGTCGCACCAGGAATGGGGGTCGAAGCGGTTCATGGAGTCACCTCACGGTTCGAGGAGGAGAGCAGGGCCTGGAGATGGGTCCAGTCCGCGGCGGCGAAGGCGGGGAGGGGGTTCGGTCCCTGGGCGGCGAGGGCGGCCTGCTGGTAGGCCGCGAACCAGGCCGCGGCATCGCCGGCGGCGGCGCGGCGCCAGGCGGCGTCGTCCAGGTGGCCGCGGATCAGGGAGGCCATGGCGGCGCCCAGGTCGTCGTACAGGTTGCCGGGGCGGAGGTAGGCGTCCACGGCGCCGCCGTTGCGCTCCAGCTCGTCGGCGTGGGCGGGATCCGCCAGGGTGGTCAGCATGGCCTGCATCCTCGTCAAGGCGTCGCGGGCGGCGCGGACCGGATCGCCGGGCGGGGTGGCGCCGAGCACCGGATGGGTGTGATCGAACTCCAGGCGCGAGCCGCCCTGCAGAAAGGCGGCCACGCCCTGGCGGTGGAGCCTGGACAGGGTGGCGAGCAGGGCTTGGCGGCCGGAGGGGGCCGCGGCCACGTCCGGCGCGGGGACGAGCTGGCGGTGGAGGGCGGCGGCCAGCAGGCCGGACAGCTGGTCGCCCGCGGCCAGGGCCAGGCCGGCGTCCACGATCAGGGAACGGGGCGGGCTCCAGCTCACCGCGGGCGTGGCGGCCATGAGCAGCACGCGCAGGGAGTCGAGCCGGACTCCGGACGGCAGCAGCGGACGCACGCTCGCCTGGATCGACGCGGGCAGGTCCTGGGCCGCGAGGCGGTCTCCGAGGCCGCGGGCCTCGTCGCGGTGGTCCGCGAGGTAGCGGGTGTTGGCCAGCAGGCCGCGGTCCAGGGTGCGGTCGGGTTCGGGATCGGGCGAGAAGGTCCGGCGCAGGACGCGCTCCAAGGCGGGGCGTCCGAAGTCGGGACGGCGGCTGTCGCCGAAGCTGAGCCGGTAGGCGGGCAGGCCGTAGAGCGCGTCGAAGGCGTCGGCGGCGGGCGACTCGCCGGCGGCGAGGCGGTCGGCCAGATCCAGCCAGGCGGTCAGGGCGGTGGCGTCCACGGCGGCGGGCGTCGCGGCGGCCCCGTGGTCCGAGCGCGCGCCGCAGCCGGCGAGCAGCGCCGAAGCCAGCAGCACCGCGCACCAGGCCGCGGCAAGGGATTTGTGGGAGCGGGACGCAGGGCTTATCATACGCAATTCGGCGACCTCCGGGGCGAAACCCCCACATGGTAGCACGATCCCCGGGAATTCCAACCGGTCGCGACGGCGGCGGAGGACCCTTGCTCCAGGTGCACGAGATCTACCGGACCGTGCTGGGCGAATCGCGCGATGCGGGACGCCTGTGCGCCATCGTGCGCCTGACCGGCTGCCACCGGCGCTGCGTGTGGTGCGACAGCGCCCACGCCTTCCAGGGCGGCGAACGCCTGTCCCGCGACGAGGTGCTGGCGCGGGTCCGCGGATTGGGCGTGACCCTCGTGCTGCTGACCGGAGGAGAACCCCTGCTCCAGGCCGAGTGCGCGGACCTGGCGGCGGATCTGCTGGCCGACGGCCGCGAGGTGGTGGTGGAGACCAGCGGCACCCGCGGGGCGGAGCCCCTGGCGTCGCTGCCCGCCGGCGTGCGCCGCGTGGTGGACGTGAAGACGCCCGGCAGCGGCATCCCCGCCGAGCAGATCGACTGGGAAGGCCTGGGCTGCCTGGGCCCCGACGACGAGCTGAAGTTCGTCATCGGCGACCGCGCCGACTACGACTGGACCGTGCGCACCCTGGACGACCCCCGCCTGCCGCGCGCCGCGGCGCGCACCCTCTCGCCCGTGCACGGCGCCCTGGACCCCGGCGAGCTGGCCGGCTGGGTGGTGGCCGACGCCCTGGACGTGCGCGTGCAGGTGCAGCTCCACAAGGTGCTCTGGCCCCATCGCGACCGCGGCGTGTAGGAGGACGGCATGGACGCACGCGACACCGCCATCGTGCTGCTCAGCGGCGGCCTGGACTCCTGCGTGTGCCTGGCCGAGGCCGTGCGCGAGTTCGACGTGGCCGCCCTGCACCTGAACTACGGCCAGCGCACCGAGTCCCGCGAGCTGCGCGCCTTCACCGAGATCTGCGACCACTACGGCGTGGCGCGCCGCCTGGTGGTGGACGTGGGGCACCTGCGCGCCATCGGCGGCTCCAGCCTGGTGGACGCCAGCGTGGACGTGGAGCGCGGCCTGCCCGCCGGCGGCGGCGTGCCGTCCACCTACGTGCCCTTCCGCAACGCGCACATCCTGTGCGTGGCCGTGTCGTGGGGGGAGGTGATCGGCGCGCGGGCGCTGATCATCGGCGCGGTGGAGGAGGATGGCAGCGGCTACCCGGACTGCACCGCCGCCTTCTACGACGCCTTCCAGAAGGCCGTGGACGCGGGCACCCGCCCGGACACGCGGCTGGAGATCCGCGCGCCCCTGCTGAGCCTGGACAAGGCCGGCATCGCCGCGCGCGGCACGGAGCTGGGCGCGCCCCTGCATCTCACCTGGTCATGCTATACCGATGAGGACGAGGCCTGCGGCACCTGCGAGAGCTGCCGCCTGCGTCTGCGCGGGTTCGCGCGGGCGGGCCTGACCGATCCCATCCCCTACCGGGCCTGAGCGCCCTCCGCCAGCACCTCGAGGATCATGGCCACCGTGCGCTCGGTGGCGCCGCGCTGCGCGTCCACCACGGCGCGGGCGGCGGCGGCGGCGTGCGCGCGGGCGGCGTCGTCGTGCAGCCAGGCGTGGGCGGCGGCGCGGGCCTCCTCCGGGGTGCGCACCACGCGGCCGGCGTCGGCGTCGATCAGGGCGTGGGCCTCCTCGGCGTTGTGGATGCGCGGACCGAAGAGCACGGGCAGGCCCGCCGCCGCGGGCTCCAGGGTGCTGTGCACGCCGGTGGTGAAGGCGCCGCCCACGTAGGCCAGCGCGCCCGCGGCGTAGATCTCCGCCAGCACGCCCACGCGGTCCACCACCACGGCGCGGGCGGGGTCGCCGGCGCCGCGGAACGCGCTGAGGCGCACGGGGGCCAGGCCCAGGCCGTCCAGGGCCTGGGCGATGGGGGCGAGGTGGGCGTCGGTGGGCTCGTGGGGCACGGCCACGATCTTCAGGTCGGGATGGGCGGACAGGAGCTCGGGCAGGGCGCGCCACCAGAGCCGCTCATCGGGCGGCCAGGTGCTGCCGAGCACCAGCGGGCGGCCGCCCCAGGCGCGCAGGGCGGCGGCCACGGGGCCCTCCCGCGAAGCCTCGAAACGGCGCAGCACCTGCTCGGCGCGGGTGTCGCCGGTGACCACCACCGGAGCGCGGACGCCGAGGGTCTCCACGAAACGGCGGCGGTCCGCCTCATGGCCCACGCCCAGCCGTGCGAAGCCGTCGTGGAGGCGGCGCAGGGCCGGGCGCGCCAGGGGCCAGAGCCGCGGCGACCCCGGGGGCAGCGAGCCGGCGATCAGCACCACGGGCACGCCGGCGCGGCGGGCGGCGCGGACCTGGTTGGGCCAGCAGTCGTACTTGGCGAAGGCCAGCAGGCGCGGTCGCCAGGCGTCCACCAGACGGGCCATGGCGGCGGGCGTGTCCAGGGGGAGGTACTCGTGGACGTCGGCCTCGGGGTGGGTCTGGGCGAAGTCGTAGCCCGAGCTGGAGTAGTGCGTGACCGCCAGCGGGCCCACGCCGCGGGCGCGCAGGGCGGCCAGCACGGGGCGGGCCTGCTCGTACTCTCCCACGCTGGAGGCGTGGAACCACAGGCAGCCGCGCAGGCGGGGGGACTGCTCCCGCAGACGGTCATCGAGCCCGCGGCGGCCCTCCAGCCCGCGGCGCCACTTGGCGGAGAAGCGGGCCGAGACCGCCGAGGCGCGGGCCAGGGCGGGGGAGAGGCCGCGGTAGAGGCCCAGGGAGACGTCGCCCCAATCCATCAGGCGCCTCCCGCGGCGGCGAGCACCTGCTCCAGGGCCTCGCTCACCTGCTCCGGCGCCAGCGTCGCCAGGCAGGCCAGATCCCCGCGATGGCAGGGACGCGACCCCGTGCGCGAGCAGGGGCGGCACTCCAGATCCGACTCCAGCAGGCGGCTGGCCGGCAGCAGGGGCGCATAGCCGAAGGCGCGGACGGTGGGGCCGAAGAGGGCCGTCACGGGGGTGCCCACGGCCTCGGAGAGGTGGAGCAGGCCGCTGTCGTTGGTGACCGCGGCGCGGCAGCGGCCCAGGGCGGCGGCGACCTCGACGAGGGGACGGCCGGGCAGGATGTCCAGGCGCGGGTGGTCGGCGAGGTCCGCGGCGCCGGTCCGGACGAGCCAGTGGGCGTCCTCCGGGCCGAGGAGCAGGAGCACGCGGCGGTCGTCGCGCGCGAGCTGGTCGCGTAGCAGGGCGACGGCGTGAGCGTCGGGCCAGCGCTTGGTGGGCCAGCGCGCGCCGGGCGCCAGGGCCACGCGCAGGGCGCCGTCGTCGACAGGGCGCAGGGAGGCCAGGGGCGGGCGCGGACGGGGCGTCAGGCGGGCGCGGCCGGGGGCGCCGGGGACCAGGGCGTCGAGCCGGTCCAGGAGCGCCGGACCCTCCGCGTGAACGCCGCCCTCGCGGATGAGCCGCAGGCGGTCCAGGGTGTCCTTGCGCAGGCGGGCGTCGGCGCGGCGGGCGCAGAGCAGGCCCAGGGCGCGGCTGCGCAGCACGCCGTGGGCGTCGAGCCACAGCTCGGGGCGCTCGGCGCGGATGCGCGCGGCGAGCCGGGCCAGACCGCCGAGGCCGCCCTCCGACAGGGGCAGCACGCGGTCCACGCCGGCCACGGCCGCGGCCAGCGGCGCCAGGGCCCGCTTGGTGACCACGGTCAGGGGGCGCGGCACGTCGGCATCGGCCAGGCCCGCCAGGAACCAGGCCGTGACGCAGAAGTCGCCCAGGGCGCCGAAACGGATGACCAGGGTGCCGGCCAAGAGGGTCCTTTCGCGCGGCCGCGGGGCGGCCGCCGTGCGGGTCGGGCCCGCCGGCGTGGGGCGGGGCGGGGAGGGCGCGCGGTCCGCGCCGCGCCGAGCGTAGTGACGCGCTTGCGGGGTGTCAAGGCAGGGGCTACACTCGCGCGACCGTCCCGGCATCGCACCCACGGAGGCCCGCGTCTTGGAATTCGTCCTGCTCGTCGTGCTGCTGCTGCTCTCGGCCGTGTTCTCCGGCACCGAGACGGCGTACTTCTCCCTGGGGGAGACCGAGCGCGCGGGTCTGGAAAGCCGGCCGGGCGGCCCGCGGGTGCTGGCCCTGCTGCGCGATCCCACGCGGCTGCTGTCGGCCCTGCTCATCGGCAACCTGCTGGTCAACACGGTGGCCAGCGTGGTGGCCACGAGCGTGGCGGTGGCCCGTTTCGGGTCGAACGGCGTGGCCCTGGCGGTGCCCCTGGTGACGCTGGCCCTGCTCATGGCCGGGGAGATCACGCCCAAGCTCGTGGCCCTGCGCAACCCGGCGACGGTGGCGCTGCGCCTGCGGCGGCCCCTTGCCTTCTGGGTGGGGATCACGCGGCCGGTGCTGGCGCTCATCGCCGCCGGCACCGCATTCCTGCTGAACCGGCTGCCGGGCGACCGCAGCGGCAGCCGGCCCCTGACCGCGGAGGAGCTGGCCGACGCCGCCGCCTTGGCCGTGGATCAGGCGGTGCTCACGGAGACCGAGGGCCGCTTCCTCTCCCGCCTGCTGGTCATGGACACCTTGGACGTGCGCGAGATCATGACGCCGCGGCCCGCGGTGGCGGCCCTGGATCCCGCCATGGACCGCGCCGCCGTGCTGGACCTGGCGCGTCACGCCGGCTTCAACCGCTATCCGGTCATGGGCCCCGACGACGTGCGGCCGCGGGGCATGCTCCACCTCAAGGACCTGCTGGATCCCGGCCGCGCCGCGCGCACACTGGCGTCGCCGGGCCGGCCGGTCTTCGTGCCGGAGACCAAGAGCGTGGCGGAGCTGCTGCGCGAGATGAAGGCCGGGACCAGCCACATGGCCTTCGTGGTGGACGAGCACGGCGACTACGTGGGCCTGGTCACCCTGGAGGACTGCCTGGAGGCCCTGACCGGCCCCTGGGCCGACGAGAGCGACGACGACACCGCCGACATCCTGCCCGTGGCCGACGGCAACTGGGTGGTGGACGGGCTGGTGGACCTGCGCCGCCTCAACGAGGTCATCGGCAGCCGGCTGGCCACGCGCCGGGACACGGTGACCTTGGGAGGCCTGGTCATGGCCGGCCTGGGCCGCATCCCCCAGCGCGGCGAACGCCTGGTGGAGGACGGCTACCGCTTCACGGTGCTGGAGATGGAGGGCCGCCGCGTGGCGCGGGTGCGCGTGCAGCGCCTGGACGCGACGGCCGAGGGGAGGGGCGAACGGTGAGCTCCAACCCCGACCTGATCGCCTTGGCCGCGGGGCTCTGCCTGCTGGCCTCGGCCTTCTTCTCCGGCACGGAGACCGGGCTGATGAGCGTGAGCCGCATCCGGCTGCGTTCGCGCCCGGAAGCGGAGACCGCCGCCCTGCGCCGCCTGCTTGTGCGGGTGGAGGATCCCATCCTCACCTGCCTCATCGGCACCAACCTGACCAACGTGCTGGGCAGCGCCCTGGTGACGTCGGCGCTGACGCTGCGCTACGGGCCGCGCGGCGACGTGATCGCCGCGGTGCTCATGTCCACGCTCATCATCCTCTTCGGCGAGATCCTGCCCAAGCTCCTCTACCGGGAGTATCCCGAGCGGCTCACCCTGGCCTCCACGTCCGCCCTGCGCGGCGCCATGGTGACGCTGGCGCCGGTGCGCGCCGTGCTGCTGGCCTACTCGCGGCTGCTGCAGGCGGTGCTCCCCGGAGGGGGCGACGGCGCCGACCGCGACGCCAACCGCGACGCCGTGGCCGCCCTGCTGCGCACCCAGCACGGCCGCACGGGCGACCGCAGCTACCGGGAGCTGCTGGCGCGCACCCTCCAGCTCGACGACCTGAACCTGGGCGTGATCATGACCCCGGCCGCGCGCATGGTCTCGCTCTCGCGCGGCGACTCCCTGACCGCCTGCCGCGCCACCGCCGCCGTGTCGGGCTTCAGCCGCCTGCCCGTGATCGATGCCGATCCCCGCCGTCCGGTGGGCTGGGTGCTCGCCCGCGACCTCCTGTTCCTGGACGAGGACGCGCCTTGGCGGGGCATCCCGCCCCGGGCGATCCGCACCTGTCCTTGGGTGCGGCGGGACCTGTCGCCCTGGGATCTCTTCGAGGAGATGCGCTGGCAGCAGCAGCAGATCGCCATGGTGGCCGACGAGGACGGGAACCTGGTGGGCCTGGTGACCTTGGAGGATCTGCTGGAGGTGCTGGTGGGCAGCATCGAGGACGAGTTCGACCGCAGCTGGCGCGAGGAGACCCGCGCCAAATCCCCGAGCAAGGAGACGACGAAGGATGCACGCTGACGCCCCGACGCCCGACCTGGACCGCCACGACCAGCACCTGCTGGGCCTGATCATGAACCTGCAGGCGGCCGCCATGGTGCAGCTGGGCAAGATGGTCGATCCGCACAGCGGAGCCCTGGCCCGGGACCTGGAGGCCGCCCGGTTCACCGTGGACCTGCTGGAGTCCGTGAAGGTGAAGACCGCCGGCAACCTGGCCCCGGAGATCACCACGCACCTGGACCGCGTGGTCATGGAGCTGCAGCTCAACTACGCCGACGAGCGCCGCAAGGACGCCGCCGCGCCCGCGGACGCCGCCGCTCCGGAAGCGGAGCGGGATGAGGCCTAGGTTCCTGGGCATCGCGGCCCTGGCGGCCCTGCTGGCACTCCCCGCCGTTGCGCGCGACGTGGAGCGCGCCAGCCGTCTGCATCGGCAGGAGTCGGCGCTGCCGCCGCCGCCGGGCCTGCTGCTGCTGGGCGTGGAGACCACGCTCTCGTCCACCGATTGGAGCCCGGACGAGACCTACCAGTTCACGGACCGCCGCGAGACGGCCCTGACGGCGGCCTGGGGCTGGCGTCCGGAGGTGCGGCTGAGCGCGCGGCTGCCCTGGCTCGGGCTGTCGGGGCTGGACGAGCTGGGCCTGGAGCCCGCGTCGCGCTCCGGCCCGGGCGATGTGGAGGTGGGCCTGCTGCTCACGCCGTGGCGGCCGTCGAGCTGGCTGGGCGCGGCGCTGGACCTGCGCGCTACGTTGCCCACCGGCGACGAGGCGGCCGGCCTGGGCGACGGCGCCGCCCGGCGCTACGCGGGCCTGGCCTTCACCGCCCGCGCCTGGACCGACGGTCCCGCCCCCGAGATGCGCGTGCACCTGCGCGCCGGCCGCTGGACCCTGCCCGCCGACGCCGGCCGGGGCGGCGTGCGCGGCGACGTGCTGGAGGACTGGCCCCTGCTCTATCCCGCGGTGCCCGCCGGCGGCGACGCCGGCGACAACGATCCCCTGGTCCTGGGCGTCGCCCTGGAGTTCCGCCGCGGCGATGCGCGCCTCTTCCTGGAATGGACGCGTCACGTGTACGACGAGGCCGTGGCGGCCCCGCGCGAGCAGCCCGAGTTTCTCACCGGCGGCCTGCGCTGGGGCGGGGAGACCGGCCCCGCGGTCACGCTGGCCTACGACGTCCCCCTGCAGCTCGACGATCCGTCCACCGCCTTCCGCCCCGCCATGCCCGACATGCTGCTGAGCGCCGGCGTGAGCTGGAGCTTCTCCGTGTCGGCCGGCGACCGCGACCGCGACGGCATCCCCGACCGCCTGGACCCTTGCCCCGACGCTCCCGAGGACGTCGACGGCTTCCGCGACGACGACGGCTGCCCCGACCCCGACAACGACGAGGACGGCATCCCCGACGCCTACGACCTGGCCCCCGACGCCCCCGAGGACCACGACGGCTACCTGGACGACGACGGCCTGCCCGACCCCGACAACGACGGCGACGGCATCCCCGACGTGCGCGACGCCTGTCCCGACACGCCCGAGGACTTCGACGGCCACGAGGACGACGACGGCTGCCCGGAGGAGACCCCGGACCGCGACGGCGACGGCATCATCGACGCCGACGACGCGTGCCCCGACGAGCCCGAGGACTTCGACGGCTACCGCGACGAGGACGGCTGCCCCGACCTGGACAACGACCTGGACGGCATCCCCGACGCCCTGGACGCCTGCCCGAACGAGGCCGAGGACTACGACGGCGTCGATGACGACGACGGCTGCCCCGATCCCCCCTCCGCTCCCGCGACGGAGCCGTCCCCGGGTCCGTCCCAGACACCGGTCCCGGCCCAGACCCCTGCGAAGAAGCCCTCCCGACCCTCGTCCTGAGGTCGCGGAGGGCTTCGCGCCGCTCGTCGTCGCTCCGGACTACTCGGCCCTCTTCGCCTCCTGCCAGTGCCCTTCCAGCTCGTCCAGCGGCGCGGCCTTCATGGCCTCGTGGTCGGGGTAGGCGCGCTCCACGTGGCGGAAGCGGGTGCGGAAGCGCCGGTTGGCCAGGCGCAGGGCGTCGTCGGCCTCCACGCCCACGCGGCGGGCCAGGTTGACGGCGGCCAGCAGCAGGTCGCCCACCTCGTGGCGCAGGGCCTCGGCGTCGCCGGCGGCGCGGGCCTCCTCCAGCTCCTCCAGCTCCTCCAGCAGCTTGGCCTTCACGCCGGCCACGTCGGGCCAGTCGAACCCCACCTCCGCGGCGTTCTTCTGGTACACGTGGGCCTGGCGCAGGGGCGAGCTGGACGCGGGCAGGTCCTTCAGCACCGTGGGCTCCTCCACCACGCCCTTGGCCGCCTTCTCCTGGGCCTTGATGGCGTTCCAGTGCACCTGGCTCTGGGCCTGGTCCTGAGCATCCACGTCGCCGAAGACGTGGGGGTGGCGGCGGATCAGCTTCTCGTTGCCCGTGCGCGCCACCGCCTCGAAGTCCGCGGGGGCCGTCTCCTGGTGGATGCGGCAGCAGAAGGCCACCATGAACAGCAGGTCCCCCAGCTCCTCCGTCACGTGCTCCCGGTCGCCCGCCAGCGCGGCCTCCAGCAGCTCGCCGCCCTCGTCGATGAGGTAGCGCGCCGCGTCCGGCAGGGTCTGCTTGATGTCCCAGGGACAGCCCCCGGGGGAGCGCAGGGTGTGGATGGTGCGGAGCAGGGCCTCGGTGTGGGGCAGGGACATTGGCGGCCTCCGAACGGGACGGGGGGATGCTGCGGACCGGTCCATGGTAACCCCCTTGTGGGGTGGGCGAAAGTGTGCGACCTTGGACGGTCGCAGCGATCGCCTGCGACCTGCCACCCAGAGGGAGCCCGATGGACGACGCCATCCGCATCCGCGGCGCACGCCAGCACAACCTGAAGTCCGTGGACGTGGACATCCCGCGCAACCGGCTCACGGCCGTGTCGGGGCTGTCCGGCTCGGGCAAGTCGTCGCTGGTCTTCGACACCCTCTACGCCGAGGGCCAGCGCAGCTACGTGGAGAGCCTGTCCACCTACGCGCGCCAGTTCCTGGACCGCATGCCCAAGCCGGACCTGGACTGGGTGGACGGCATCGGCCCGTCCATCGCCATCGAGCAGCGCAACGCCGCCCGCAGCGGCCGCAGCACCGTGGGCACCGTGACTGAGATCAACGACTACCTGCGCGTGCTCTTCTCCCGCGTGGGCCGCACCGTCTGCCCGGCCTGCAACGAGCGCGTGGAGCCGGAGACGCCCGCCAGCGTCTGGAAGGCCGTGCGATCCGCCTGGGGCGAGGACGACGCCGTGCTGATCTGCCATCCCCTGGACCTGCCGCCGGAGGGCGCCGCGCCCGGCTGGGCCGACAGCCTGCTGGCCCAGGGCTTCCAGCGCGCGGTGGTGGACGGGGAGGTGCTGCGCCTGGACGACGCGGAGCCGCCGGCCCCCGCCGCCGGCGCCGCCGTGGACGTGGTGGTGGACCGCCTGCGCCTGCAGGCCAAGGCCCGTGCGCGCTTCGCCGAGGCCGTGGAGCTGGCCTTCCAGCAGAGCGGCGGGCGCGTGGTGCTGCGGCGCGAGGCGGATCGGCTGGCGTTTTCCAACCGCCGCGCCTGCAACGGCTGCGGCCGCGTGTTCCCCGAACCCACGCCCCACCTCTTCTCCTTCAACTCGCCTCACGGCGCCTGCCCGGACTGCAACGGGTTCGGCAACCGGCTGGAGTTCGACGAGGAGAAGATCGTCCCGGACGACGGGCTCTCCCTGCTCGAAGGCGCCATCAAGCCGTGGCGCACCGACACCTTCGCCCACGCCGCCACGTCCATGGCCCGCTTCTGCAAGGCCAAGGGCATCCCCATGGACAGGTCCTGGCGCAAGCTGACCGACGCCCAGCGCCGGCAGGTGCTGGAGTCCCGCGAGGGCAAGTACGTGGGGCCGATCCCCTTCCTGGAGGACATGCGCGCGGAGATGAAGAAGGCGCACCACCGCTTCTTCACCCGCCGCTTCATGGGCGACACCACCTGCCGCACCTGCGGCGGCAGCCGCCTGCGCACCGAGGCCCTGGCCGTGAAGGTGGGGACCCTGGACCTGGGCCAGATCTCGCGCCTGAGCGTGCGCGACGGCCTGTCGCGCATGGACGGCCTGCGCCTGAGCCAGGCGGACCGCGCCGCCGCCGGCGACGTGCTGGAGGACGTGCTCCACCGCCTCACGTTCCTGGAGAAGGTGGGGCTGGGCTACCTCACCCTGGACCGCCTCACGCGCACCCTGTCCGGCGGCGAGGCCCAGCGCATCCACCTGGCCAACGCCCTGGGCAGCCGGCTGGTGGACACCCTCTACGTGCTGGACGAGCCCACCAGCGGCCTGCACCCCGACGACGTGCAGCGCCTCATCGGCACCCTGCAGGACCTGGTGGAGCTGGGCAACACGGTGGTGGTGGTGGAGCACGACCTGGAGGTCCTGGCCCACGCCCACCACATGGTGGAGCTGGGGCCCGCCGCCGGCACCCACGGCGGCGAGGTGGTCTACCAGGGCCCCGTGGCGGGCCTGCGCGGCGACGTGGACACCCTCACCGCCGACTACCTCACCGGCCGCCGCCGCCTGCCCGAACGCGCGCCGCGCAAGGCCAAGGCGGACCACGTGCTGACGGTCAAGGGCGCCCGCCGCCACAACCTGCGCAACCTGGACGTGAGCATCCCGCTGGAACGGCTGGTCTGCCTCACGGGCCTCTCCGGGTCCGGCAAGAGCACGCTGATGAACGACTGCCTGCACGACGGCCTCACCGGCCGCGAGGCCGGCGGCCCGGAGCGAGGCAAGCCGTTCACGGGCTTCCAGGGCGCGGGCTGGGTGGACAAGGTGGTGCGGGTGGACCAGACCCCCATCGGCAAGAGCAGCCGCTCCAACCCGGCCACCTACCTGGGCGTGCTGGGCCCCATCCGCGAGCTCTTCGCCGCCACGCCCGAGGCGCGCGCCCGCGGCTACGACGCCGGCCGCTTCAGCTTCAACACCGCCGGCGGCCGCTGCCCGGAATGCCAGGGCCTGGGCGAGCACCGCGTGGAGATGCACTTCATGGCCGACATCAGCGTGCCCTGCGACGTGTGCGGGGCCACGCGCTTCAACCCGGCCACCCTGGAGGTGCGGCTGCGCGGACGCACCATCGCCCAGGTGCTGGACCTGACCATCGAGGAGGCCCTGGCCTTCTTCCGCGACGCCAACGCGGTGCGCGACCGGCTCTGGATCCTGCGCAAGGTGGGACTGGGCTACCTGACCCTGGGGCAGTCGGCCACCACGCTCTCGGGCGGGGAGAGCCAGCGCCTGAAGATCGCGCGCGAGCTGGCGTCGCCCGGCGGGAAGCGCAACCTCTACCTGCTGGACGAGCCCACCACCGGCCTGCACGTGCACGACGTGGCCCAGCTCGTGGGCGTGCTCAACGAGCTGGTGGACGCCGGCCACAGCGTGGTGGTCATCGAGCACAACCTGGACCTGATCGCCCGCGCGGATTGGGTGGTGGACCTGGGGCCGGGCGGCGGCGACGCCGGCGGGCGCCTGGTGGCCCAGGGCACGCCGCGGCAGGTGGCCGAGGGCGCCGCGGGCCCCACCGGCCGCCATCTGGCGGCGTACTTCCGGGCGGAAAGGAACGCGACATGAGGATCCTGGTCACCGGCGGCGCCGGCTACATCGGCAGCGTGACGGCGCGGCGGCTGCTGGCCGCCGGCCATGAGGTGGAGGTGCTGGACGACTTCAGCACCGGCCATCCCGCGGCCCTGCCCCCCGAGGCGGTCCTGCACCGGGGCAGCCTGCTGGACGAGGCGTTCACCACGGACGTGCTCGCCCGCGGCGGCTTCCGGGCGGTGGTGCATTTCGCGGCCTTCAGCCTGGTGGGCGAGTCGGTGACCGACCCGCTGAAGTACTGGCGCAACAACGTGGGCGGCGGCCTGAACCTGCTGCGCGCGGTGAGCGCGGCGGGGGTGGAGCGCTTCGTGTTCTCCAGCACCGCGGCGGTGTACGGGGAGCCGGAGGACGTGCCCATCCTGGAATCGGCGCCCACGGCGCCGGTGAACCCCTACGGCGAGACCAAGCTGGCGGTGGAGCGCGCCCTGGCCGCGGTGGCGGATCAGGCGGGCGTGGCGGCCGTGGCCCTGCGCTACTTCAACGCCTGCGGTGCGGACGGCCCGCTGGGGGAGGACCACGACCCCGAGACCCACCTCATTCCGCGCCTGCTGCGCTCGCTGCTGGATCCGGCGGTGGGCTTCCGCATCTTCGGCGACGATTTCCCCACTCCCGACGGCACCTGCATCCGCGACTACATCCACGTGTCGGACCTGGCCGACGCCCATCTGCGCGCCGTGGAGTGGGCGGCGACGCCCGGCTTCACGGCCCTGAACCTGGGCACGGGCGACGGCACGTCGGTGCGCGAGATCGTGGACGCCGCGGCCCGCGTCACCGGCCGACCCCTGGACCCGCCCGTGGCCCCGCGCCGCGCAGGCGACCCGGCCCGCCTGGTGGCCGCCAACGGCCGCGCCGCGGAGCTCCTGGGCTGGCGCCCCCGCCGCAGCGACGTGGACACCGTGGTGGCCGACGCCTGGGCCTGGCACACCGCCCACCCGCGGGGCTACGACGACGCCGATCGCCGCGCCTGACCCGCGGGATGCGGGGGGTGGCCAAGCGGCCCGTTCGGGTGTATGCTCCCCGCCGTGGAAAAACCGGAGGGCGGCTTGACAGGTCGTGATCGGGAGTGTTTTATTCCCGGACCGCTCACGAGCGGTACGGTGATCGTGCCTGGGTAGCTCAGTTGGTAGAGCACCGCACTGAAAATGCGGGTGTCGGTGGTTCAAATCCGCCCCCAGGCACCATTTCCGATCCCCCGATTCGGGCCGATGTAGCTCAGCTGGTAGAGCAGCTCACTCGTAATGAGCAGGTCTGGGGTTCGAGTCCCCACATCGGCTCCATCTTCCCCTCCGCCTCATGACCGCCTCGTCGCGCCTCCCGGCGCGGCCACCCTCTCGTGCGCCCCGCGCGCGGGCATTGGGAAGGAGCCCGTATGTCCCTCAAGGTGAGCGTGTCCGGGATCCGCGGGATCCTGGGTCCCGAGTTCAACGCCGAGGTGGTGGGCCGCTGGGCGGCGGCCTTCGGCACCTGGCTGCCTCCCGGCCCCGTGGTGGTGGGACGCGACAGCCGGCCCACGGGCCCCATGCTCCTGCACGCGGTGAAGGCGGCGCTCATGTCCACGGGCCACGACGTGGTGGACATCGGCCTGGCCACCACGCCCACCACGGAGCTGGCGGTCCAGGAGACCGACGCCGTGGGCGGCATCATCCTCACCGCCAGCCACAACCCGCAGCAGTGGAACGCCCTGAAGCTGCTGGACCACACCGGTCTGTTCCTCAACGCGGAGCAGAACGGGGAGCTGGCGGACATCTTCGCGCGCGGCGCCGTGCACGCGGCCTGGGACGGCATCGGCGCCGTGTCCACGGACGACACCGCGGACGCCCGCCATCTGGACATGATCCTGGCCCTGCCCTGGCTGGACGCCGAGCGCATCCGCGCCCGCGGCCTGACCGCCGCGGTGGACGCGGTGGAGGGCGCGGGCGGCCGCATCGTGCCGGCCCTGCTGGAGCGGCTGGGCGTGCGCTGCGTGCCCCTGCACTGCGGCTGCACGGGGCACTTCCCCCATCCGCCCGAGCCCACGCCGGCCCACCTGGCGGAGCTGGGCGAGGCGGTGCGGGCCCACGGCTGCGACCTGGGCTTCGCCGTGGATCCGGACGTGGACCGCCTGGTGCTGGTGGACGGCGCGGGCACGGTGCTCAGCGAGGAGCTGACCCTGGCCGTGTGCGTGGACTTCCTGCTGGGCGTGCAGCCCGGCGGCGTGGCCGTGAACCTGAGCACCACGGGCCTGATCGAGACCGTGGCGGCCCGCCACGGCGCGTCGGTGAGCCGCACGCCGGTGGGGGAGGCCAACGTGGTGGCCACCATGCTGGCCGAGGGCGCGGTCATCGGCGGCGAGGGCAACGGCGGCGTGATCTACCCCGCCCTGCACGCCGGCCGCGACGCCCTGGTGGGCATCGCCATGGTGCTGCAGATGCTTGCGGACCGCGGGGCCGGCCTGGGGGAGGTCATGGCGGGCTATCCGCCCGTGGCCATGGTCAAGGACAAGTTCGGTCAAGAAGGTCCGTTCCTGGCCGATGCAGTGCGGGACGCCCTCGCCGGTCTCGGCGACGGCACCCTCGACGATCGGGACGGCGTGCGTTGGGCCGGCGAGTCCGGCTGGGTGCATGTGCGTCCTAGCAATACGGAGCCCATCGTGCGCGTGATCGCCGAGGCTCCCACAGAGGACGAGGCCCGCGCGCTGGTGGAACGCACCCGCGCCCGGCTTCAGGGCTGACCGGAGGGAGACGACGACATGTGCGGCATCGTGGGAATCACCGGGGACAAGCAGGTCGCCGAGATCCTGGTGGAGGGCCTGCGCCGGCTGGAGTACCGCGGGTACGACAGCGCCGGCATCGCCGTGGCGGAGGGCGAGCTGGCCATCGTCAAGCGCGAGGGCAAGATCCAGGCCCTGGAGCAGGAGCTGGCCAAGCGCAAGATCACCGGCACGTGCGGCATCGCCCACACGCGCTGGGCCACCCATGGTCCCCCGAACCAGGTGAACGCCCACCCGCACACGGACCACCAGGGCGAGATCGCCGTGGTCCACAACGGGATCATCGAGAACTTCAAGGCCCTCAAGACGCAGCTGGAGGCCAAGGGGCACACCTTCCGCTCCGAGACGGACTCGGAGGTGCTGGCGCACCTGATCGGCGCCCACTACAAGGGCGACCTGGCCGCCGCCGTGCGCAAGGTGCTGGCCCTGGTGGAGGGCACCTACGGCATCGCCGTGATCCACAAGAACGAGCCCGACACCATCGTGGGCGCCCGCAAGGGCTCGCCCCTGGTCGTCGGCGTGGGCAACGGCACCAACTACCTGGCCAGCGACGTGGCCGCCATCCTGGGCGAGACCCGCCACGTGATCTACCTGGACGACGGCGAGATGGTGACGCTCACGCCCGAGGGCGTGCACACCACCACCATCGCCAACGAGACGGTGGAGAAGGAGATCCAGGAGATCAGCTGGGACCTGGACGCCATCCAGAAGGGCGGCTTCCCGCACTTCATGCTCAAGGAGATCTACGAGCAGCCGGAAACCATCCGCAACGCGTACCGCGGCCGCATCCTGCCGGACACCGGCGACGTGCGCCTGAGCGGCCTGCGCCTGACGGACTGGGAGCTGCGCAACGTGCGCCGCATCATCATCCTGGCCTGCGGCACCAGCTGGCACGCCGGGCTGCTGGGCGAGTACATGATCGAGGAGTACGCCGGCATCCCGGTGGAGGTGGAGTACGCCTCGGAGTTCCGCTACCGCTCGCCGGTGATCGAGCCGGGCACCCTGTGCCTGACCATCAGCCAGAGCGGCGAGACCATCGACACCCTGGAGGCCATGCGCGAGGCCAAGCGGCGCGGCGCCAAGGTGCTGGGGCTGACCAACGTGGTGGGCAGCACCATCGCGCGGGAGACCGACGGCGGCATCTACATCCACGCGGGTCCGGAGATCGGCGTGGCCAGCACCAAGGCCTTCACCAGCCAGGTCACCATCCTCATCCTGCTGACCATCATGCTGGCGCGGCGCAACTCCATGAGCAGCGAGCGCGGCATGCGCATCATCGCGGAGCTGGAGGGGCTGTCGGAGAAGATCCAGAAGATCCTGGACCAGTCCGGCGAGATCGAGCGCATCGCGGAGATCTACAAGGACCACAGCAACTTCCTGTACCTGGGCCGCGGCTACAACTTCCCCATCGCGCTGGAGGGGGCGCTGAAGCTGAAGGAGATCAGCTACATCCACGCCGAGGGCTACCCCGCGGCGGAGATGAAGCACGGTCCCATCGCCCTGATCGATCCGGACATGCCGGTGGTGGTGCTCTGCACGCGCGACGGCAGCTACCAGAAGATCAAGGGCAACGTGCAGGAGGTGAAGGCGCGCCACGGCAAGGTGATCAGCATCGTGACCGAGGACGAGCGCGAGATCTCCGGCATGAGCGACCACGTGATCCGCATCCCGGCCACGGTGGATCTTCTGACCCCGCTGCTCGCGGTGGTGCCGCTGCAGCTGCTGGCGTATCATATCGCCGTGCTGCGGGGCGAGGACGTGGATCAGCCGCGCAACCTCGCCAAGTCCGTCACCGTGGAATAGGCCGGTCGCCCTCGGGGCTCCGGCCCCGAGGGAGAGACCATGAGCCGCACCGTCATCCGTACCGACGCCGCGCCCGCCGCCATCGGCCCCTACAGCCAGGGGATCGTGAGCGGCGGGCTCCTTTTCACGGCCGGGCAGCTGGGGCTGGACCCCGGCACGGGCAAGTTCGTGTCGGCCGACGTGGCCGAGCAGGCGCGCCGCGCCCTGGAGAACGCCCGCGCCGTGGTGGAGGCCGGCGGCATGACCCTGGCCGACGTGGTGAAGGTGACCGTCTTCCTGGCGGACATGAACGACTTCGCCGCGGTGAACGAGGTCTACAAGGGCTACTTCGCCGTGGACCCGCCGGCCCGCTCGGCCGTGCAGGTGGCGCGGCTGCCGGTGGACGCGCGGGTGGAGATCGAGATGATCGCGGCGCGGAACTGAGAGCGGCGGCGCCTGTTTTCCTGGCCCCGTGGCCCCTCATGCCTTAGCATAAGGGCGGTTCGCGGGAGTGGATGGGGCCTGGTGGTCCCCCGGGACTTCAAATCCCTGTGTCGGGCGCGTCAACCGTCCGAGGTGGGTTCGATTCCCACACATTCCCGCCAGTGTGCGCATGCGGGGACGCGGCCGCGGCCGCGTCCCCGTTCTGCACGGCCGTCGCCCGGGGGAACCCGGCCGGCCGGCCGCCGTTGACCGGAGGGCCATGCCGACCTGCGCCGTCGTCCTGAATCCCATCAGCGGCCGCGATCGGGACCGACCCGATCCGGAAGAGCTGCGCCGGGCCCTGGCCCGCGCGGGCCGCGACGCGGAGCTCCTGCACACCGCCGGTGCGGGGCACGGGCGGGAGCTGGCCCGCGCCGCGGCGGAGCGCCACGACCTGGTGGTGGCCGTGGGCGGCGACGGCACGGTGGGCGAGGTGGCGGCCGGGCTGGCCGGCAGCGGCGCGTCGCTGGCGGTGCTGCCCACGGGCAGCGGCAACGACTTCGCCAGGGGCCTGGGGCTGCGCTCCCTGGACGACGGCCTGACGGCCCTGACGGGCGGCCGCACCCGGCCGCTGGACCTGGGCGAGTTCGCCGGGCGTCCGTTCGTGAACAGCTGCGGGCTCTTCCTCAGCGGCGAGGCGTCGCTGCGGGCGGCCCGCATCTCCCGCCGCTGGGGCGGCCTGCGCTACAGCCTGGCCACCCTGCCCCTGGTGGGGCGCTACCGGGCGCCGCGGGCGCGCTGGACGTTCCCGGACGGGACGCCTGAGCCGCGGGATCTGGACGGCCGCTGGACCCTGGCCGAGGTGGGCAACGGCGCCCTCTGCGGCGGCGGCTTCCGGCTGACGCCCCTGGCCGATCCGGGGGACGGCCGCCTGGATTTCTGCCTGGTGCGGCGCGTGGGCCTCTGGGACCTGCTGCGCACGCTGCCCAAGGCCGTGACCGGAGATCACCTGGGACATCCCCGGGTCCACTATCCGCGCGCGGCGTCGGCGGTGCTCGAGAGCGAGGAGCCGCTGGCCGTGCACTGGGACGGCGAGCCGGACCGCCTGCCGGCCGGACGCCATGAATTCCGCTTGCGGGCGGGCGCGCTGCGCGTGATCGTGCCGCGCGGGGAGGCGACGCCATGAGGGCCCGGGCCGGGATCGCGACGCTGCTGCTGCTGGCGCTGGCCGCCGGCGCGGCGGCGCAGCCCGGGTCGGCGCTCCGGGTGACGGACGCCGACAGCGTGGCGGCCGCCCGTCCCACGGCGCCGTCGCTGCTGGGCCGGCCGCGCGTGAGCCCCACGGCGGCCGTGTTCACCTCGGCGGTCTTCCCGGGCTGGGGGCAGCTGGCCACGGACAACGCGTGGCGCGCCGCGCTGGCCTTCGGGTTCGAGGGCTGGTTCCTGGCCAGGGTCGTCACCTTCGACCGGCGGGCGGAACGCTACCGCGACCGCATCGAACCCCTGCGGGGGGCGGACGGTTTCGAGGCGGCCGTGGGCGTCTACGGAGATCTCTGGGAGATCAAGCGCGACAACGCCTGGTGGGCGGGAGGCGCGCTGTTCTTCATCGCCCTGGACGCCTACGTGGGCGCCCATCTGGACCGGTTCGACGAGGATCCGGTGCACGTGCCCGACGCCTGGGATCCGGGGGACATCCCCCAGCCCATCGAGCTGCCGCCCGCGACGGGCGGCGGCGCCCCCATCCTGCGCCTGAGCGCGGGCTTCTGACCCAGAAGCCGAGGAGCCCATGGACCAGTTCCGCAACTTCTGCATCATCGCCCACATCGACCACGGGAAGTCCACCCTGGCCGACCGCCTGCTCGAGCTCACCGGCACCCTGTCCGGCAAGCAGCTCACCGCGCAGGTCCTGGACTCCATGGAGCTGGAGCAGGAGCGGGGCATCACCATCAAGAGCCACCCCATCCGCATGGACTACAAGGCGGCGGACGGCACGCCCTACGTGCTGAACCTCATCGACACGCCGGGGCACGTGGACTTCCACTACGAGGTCTCGCGCAGCCTGGCCGCGTGCGAGGGCGCGCTGCTGGTGGTGGACGCGGTGCAGGGCATCCAGGCCCAGACCATCAACAACCTCTACCTGGCCCTGGAGCACGACCTGGCCATCATCCCGGTCATCAACAAGATCGACCTGCCGGCCGCGCGCGCCGACGAGGTGACCGAGCAGGTGGTGGACCTGCTGGGCTGCGAGCCGGAGGAGGTGGTGCGCGTCAGCGCCAAGACCGGCGAGGGCGTGGCCGCGCTGCTGGAGCACGTGGTGGCCCACGTGCCCCCGCCGGCGGGAGATCCCCAGGCGCCCACGCAGGCCCTGATCTTCGACTCCATCTTCGACCCCTACGTGGGCGCCGTGGCGTACGTCCGCGTCATGCACGGCCGCATCGCCAAGGGGCAGAGGGTGAGGCTGATGAACCTGGGCGTGGACCACGAGGTGGGCGAGATCGGCTGGTTCCGGCTGACGCGCATGGCGCGCAAGGAGCTGAGCGCGGGGGAGGTGGGGTACATCGCCACCGGCGCCAAGGACGTGCGCCAGATCCGCGTGGGCGACACCCTGACCATGGCCGACGCGCCCTGCGCCAAGCCCCTGGCCGGCTACGAGGAAGCCAAGCCCATGGTCTTCAGCGGCTTCTACCCCGTGGACAACGACCAGTACGACGACCTCAAGGACGCCCTGCAGAAGATGCAGCTCAACGACGCGGCGCTGACCTGGGAGCTGGAGAAGAGCGCGGCCCTGGGCTTCGGCTTCCGCTGCGGGTTCCTGGGGCTGCTGCACATGGAGATCATCCAGGAACGGCTGGAGCGCGAGTACGACCTCAACCTCATCGCCACCCTGCCCAACGTGGAGTACGAGGTGGCCACCAAGACCGGCGAGACGGTGCTGGTGGAGAACCCGGCCTTCATGCCGCCGGTGCAGCAGATCACCGAGGTGCGCGAGCCGTACGTGCGGGCGTCGGTGATCACGCCCAAGGAGTACATCGGCCCCGTGATCCAGATCAGCCTGGACCGGCGCGGCACCCAGCGCAAGATGGAGTACATCGACACCGAGCGGGTGACCCTGGACTTCGACCTGCCGCTGTCCGAGCTCGTGGTGGACTACTACGACAAGCTCAAGAGCGTGACCCGCGGCTACGCCTCGCTGGACTACGAGTACACCGAGCACCGGCCCGGCGACCTGATCAAGCTGGACATCATGATCAACGGCGAGCCCGTGGACGCCCTGGCCTGCATCGTGCACCGCGAGAAGGCGTACCACTGGGGGCTGGAGCTGTGCCGCAAGCTCAAGGAGCTGATCCCGCGGCAGATGTTCCAGGTGGCCATCCAGGCGGCCATCGGCACGCGCGTGGTGGCGCGCACCAACGTGCAGGCCTACCGCAAGAACGTGACGGCCAAGTGCTACGGCGGCGACATCACGCGCAAGCGCAAGCTCCTGGAGAAGCAGAAGGAAGGCAAGAAGCGCATGAAGCAGGTGGGGTCCGTGGAGATCCCCCAGGAGGCCTTCATGGCGGTGCTCAAGGTGGAACGCTGAGAGGGGACCCTGGACGATGGCGAAGCTGAGCAACCTCTTCCGCCGCGGCCGCGCCGCGGAGAAGGACCCGGCCCTGCAGCGGCTGGGCTTCTGGCGTCGGCAGTGGCGGGACAACATCCGCCCGATCCTCTCGGCGATCCTCTTCGCCCTGCTCATCCGGCAGTTCCTGATCCAGGCCTTCCGCATCCCCACGGGATCCATGGAGCGCACGCTGCTGGTGGGCGACTTCCTCTTCGTGAACAAGTTCCTCTACGGGGCCAAGACCCCGGAGCGGCTGCGCGTGCCCCTGCTGAACAAGACCCTGGTGGACGGACTGCCCGTGCTGAAGCTGCCCGCCCTGCGCGAGCCGCGCCAGGGCGACATCATCGTCTTCGAGTACCCCCTGGACCGGGACCAGGACTACATCAAGCGCTGCGTGGCCGTGGCCGGCGACCGCGTGGAGATGATCGACGGGATGGTCTACGTCAACGGCGACATCTACGAGGATGACCTGTCCGACCCCGCCGCCGACAACCGCCCCGCCCCCGACGGAACCCGCATCCTTCCCCACACCGAGCACGATCCGCTCAAGGCCGGCCAGCGCCTCAACCGCGAGTACCATCTGGCGCAGGCCCTGAACATCCGCGCCATGACGCCGGAGCTCTTCCTGCGCACCATGGAGGCCGCCCTGGCGGCGGACGTGGGGCTCGACGCCCGGGAGCTGGCGCCGGACCTGGCCGCCCTGCGCGGCGTGGTGGACGGCTCGGCGCCCCTGCCCATGAACCGCCTGCGCGGGCACCTGGTGCGCATGCGCGACCACGCCGAAGCCGTGAACGCCCCCTACGTGGTGCCCGAGGGCTACCTCTTCATGATGGGCGACAACCGCTACAACAGCGCCGACAGCCGCTTCTGGGGGCCGCTGGACAAGGAGCTGGTGCGCGGCAAGGCCATCTTCATCTACTGGTCCTGGGACGGCGAGCGCACGCGTCCGCGCCTGAGCCGCCTGGGCGACCTGATCCGGTGACCGCCCCGACGACGCCCCCGTTCCGCGACGGTCGGGACGGGGGCGTGTACGTCCACGTCCCTTTCTGCACCAGCATCTGCCGCTACTGCCACTTCGCGCGCACGGACCGCCACGGGCCCGCGGCTCGGCGCGCCTACGTGGACGGGGTGCTGGCGGAGCTGGACCTGAGGCTGGCGGCCTGCCCGTCGCTGGCGACGGGAAGGCGCGGCGTGCGCACGCTGTACGTGGGCGGCGGCACGCCGTCGGTGCTGGAGCCGCCGGAGTTCGCGCGCCTGCTCGGCGGGCTGCGGGCTCGGCTGGACTTCTCGCGCGTGCGGGAGGCCACCGTGGAGGCCAACCCGGAGAGCTTCGGAGAGGAGGCGGCCGCGGCCTGGCGCGACGCCGGCGTGGACCGCGTGAGCCTGGGCGTGCAGTCCCTGGATCCGGACGTGCTGGCCTGGCTGGGCCGCGCCGCGGATCCCGCCCGCAACCGCGCCGCCCTGCGTCTGGCCGCGGCGCGCTTCCCCCGCGTGTCCGCCGACTGGATCCTGGCGCCGGGGTGCCGTCCCGAGACCCTGGCCGACGAGTTCCGCGAGGCCCGGGACCTGGGCGTGGAGCACGTGTCGTTCTACATCCTGGAGTGGCACCCTCACACGGGGCTGGCCCGCGACCGCGCCCGCGGCCTGGTGCGGCCGGACTCGGATGCGAGCATCGAGCGCCTCTACCTGGCCGGTCGAGAGACCCTGGAGGCCCTGGGCTACCGCGCCTACGAGGTGAGCAACTTCGCGCGGCCCGGCGCCGAGTCCCTGCACAACTCCGCCTACTGGGAGCGCCGCCCGTACCTGGGTCTGGGGCCCGGCGCCCACGCCCAGTGGGGGCGCACACGCGCGGCCAACCACGGCGCCGTGGAGCGATGGACGGCCGACGTGGACGCGGGCCGCCTGCCCGAGGCGGAGCGCGAGCTGTTGGACGCCGACCGCGCCCGGCTGGAGCGCGTCATCCTGGCCCTGCGCACGGCCGGCGGCTGCGACCTGGCGCCCGTGCGCGCCGACGCCGCGGCCCTGCGCGCCGGCGAGGCCGAGGGCCTCTGGACCGTGGCCGACGGCCGCCTGCGCCTGACCCCGCGCGGCCTGCTGCGCATCGACGACGTGGAGGCCTGGCTGGCCGCGCGCCTGGGCTGAGCCGCCGTCGCCCCCGGTTGACACCTTCCGCCGCGGACGACTACCTTGTGCGGTCCGTAACCTCGGCCCTCGACGGGATCATCCGCTCATGGCACGCAAAGACGACAGGGAATTCCAGGTCCTCGGCGCCGTGGTGCGCCTGTACAGCCAGACGGGGCTGCCGGTCAGCTCCGCCCTGGTGGTGCGCTGGCTGGACGGCCGCGTGTCGTCGGCCACCATCCGCGCGGACATGCAGCGGCTGGAGGAGCGCGGACTGCTGGAGAAGCCCCACACCTCGGCGGGGCGGGTGCCCACGGACACGGGCTTCCGCGTCTTCGTGAACCGCCTGCTGGAGGGGGAGGAGCCCGCGGCCGCGCCGGCGTCGCTGCTGCCCCTGGTGGCCCGCGAGTTGCAGCGCTCGGGCAGCACCCACGCCATGGTCAAGGCCCTGGCGGCGCTGCTGAGCCGCATGACGGACAACATCGGCATCATCCTGGGCCCCGCCTGGGACACGGTGAAGGCCCAGCGCCTGGATCTCTACGCCAAGGAGAACCGGCGCATCCTCATGGTGCTGGTGCTGGACAACGCCATGGTGCGCACGGGCACCATCGCCGTGGACGAGCCCTTCAACGCCGACGTGCTGGCCGACGCCTCGCGGCTGCTCTCCGAGCGTCTGCACGGCCTGACCATCCGCCAGATCCGCGACGGCGCCCTGGAGGACCTGGACCGCGCGGACCCCGTGGGCCGCTGCGCCCGCGAGGTGACCCTGCGCGGCGGCGACCTCTTCCTGGACGTGGAGGAGGGCGAGCTGGAGCTCATGGGCGTGACCAACGTGCTGGACGCCCCGGAGTTCTCGGACCCGGACCGCCTGAAGAGCCTGGTGCGCTTCCTGGAGTCGCCGCGGACCATCCGCGACGCCCTGCAGCGGCTGAGCCCGGAGAACCGCGACGGCATCGCGGTGTGGATCGGCGCGGAGAACCCCATCGACGAGCTGCGCGGCTTCAGCCTCGTCTCGTCGCCGTGCGAGCTGGACGGACGCCGCGGCGTGTTGGCGGTTCTCGGCCTGCGCCGCATGCCCTATGATCGCGCCATCGGCGGCATGCAGATGCTGACGCGCACCCTGCGCGACCTGGATTGACGACGCACGCACCCCGACCCGACGACGAAGGAGACCCGAACCATGCCGGATTCCCGGACGCCTGAGCACGAGCCCGAGACCGAGCTGCAGCCCGACGCTGCCGCCGCGGACGCCGCGGAGAACGACGCCGATCCCGCCGCCGATCCTCTGGCGGATCTGGAGCGCGAGCGCGACGAGGCCCGCGACCGCCTGCTGCGCGCCGCCGCGGAGATGGACAACCTCCGCAAGCGCACGCGCCGCGAGGTGCAGGACGCCCACGCCTTCGCCACCGCCGACGTGGTGCGCGACATGCTGGAGGTCCTGGACGACGTGGAGCGCGCCCTGGCCGCCGCCGGCGAAGAGGGCGAGGCCGACGGCCCCGCCGCCGCCATCCGCCAGGGCGTGGCCATGATCGAGGCGCGCCTGCGCGACGCCCTGACCCGCCGCGGCGTGGAGCGGCTGACCGTGGGCGCCGGCGACGAGTTCGACCCGCGCGAGCATGAGGCCGTGGCACAGATCCCCGGCGGCGACGTGCCCTCGGGCGCCGTGGTGGACGTGGTGCTGGCCGGGTACCGTCTCGGCGACCGCGTGCTGCGTCCGGCGCGCGTGGTGGTGGCACAGTAGGAACACGGAGGACCCATGAGCCCCAAGCGCGACTTCTATGAGATCCTGGGCGTGGAGCGCGGCGCCACTGAGACCGACATCAAGAAGGCCTACCGCAAGCTCGCGGTGAAGTACCATCCCGACCGCAACCCGGACGATCCCACCGCCGCGGAGAAGTTCCGCGAGGCCACCGAGGCCTACGAGGTGCTGAAGGATCCGGCGGAGCGCCAGAAGTACGACCAGTTCGGCCACGCGGCCTTCGATCAGGGCGGCGGGTTCGGCGCCGGCGGATTCGGCGCCGGCGGCTTCGACATCAACGACGCCCTGGAGTCCTTCCTGCGCAACTTCGGCGGCTTCGGCGACATGTTCGGCGGCGGCATGGGCGGGGGCGGCGCCTCGGTCAACCGCGGCCACGACCTGCAGGTCAAGGTGGAGCTCACCCTGGACGAGGTGGCCGAGGGCGCGCGCAAGAAGATCAAGCTGCGCAAGCAGGTGCGCTGCGGCACCTGCGAGGGCAGCGGCGCCCGTGCCGGCAGCAAGCCCGCCCCCTGCGCCCAGTGCAACGGCATGGGACGCGTGCGCCAGGTGCGACGCTCCCTGCTGGGCCAGATGGTCACCGAGTCCGCCTGCCCGCGCTGCCAGGGCCGCGGCACCACCGTGACCGACCCCTGCACCGAGTGCCACGGCACCGGCACGCTGCGCGGAGAGGAGACCGTGGAGGTGCGCATCCCCAAGGGCGTGTCCACGGGCAACTTCATGGAGCTCGCGGGCCGCGGCGACGCCGGCCAGTTCGGCGGCCCGGCCGGCGACCTGCGCGTGGTGATGAACGTGGCGGAGCACCCGGTCTTCGAGCGCCACGGCGACGACCTGCTGCTGGACCTGCCCATCTCCCCGGCGGACCTGGCCCTGGGCGCCCGCGTGGAGGTGCCCACCCTGGACGGCCGCGTGGCCCTCAAGGTCCCGGCCGGCACCCAGACCCACAAGATCTTCCGCCTGCGCGGCAAGGGGCTGCCCCGCCTCAACCAGGGCGGGCAGGGCGACCAGCTGGTGCGCGTGATCGCCTGGACCCCCCAGGACGTGGGCGGGGCCATGAAGAAGGAGCTGGAGGCCGTGGCGGGCCGCCTGCGCGATCAGGTCCCGGCGCCGCGGCGCGATCTCTTCTCCTAGACCGGAGGCCGACGGTGCGGCAGTTCTATCTGGATCCCGACGCCCCCGACGGCCTGCCCGCCCCGGGCGAGGAGCGGCTCCTGGGCGAGGAGGAGAGCCGCCACCTGCTGAGGGTCCTGCGCGCCCGCCCCGGCCACCGCGTGCTGCTGACCGACGGCCGCGGCCACGCCTTCACGGCGGAGCTCACCGGCGGCGACGCGCGCGCCGCCCGCGTGCGCGTGGTGGAGGTGCGGCGCGACGAGGACGAGCTGCGCACGCCGCGGCTGGTCCTGGCCTGCGGGCTGATCAAGGGCAAGCGCTGGGAGGGGCTGCTGGAAGCGGCGGTGGAGCTGGGCGCCCACGCCGTCGTGCCGCTGCTGGCCCAGCGCGCCGAGGTGGATCCCGGCGCCGGGCGCCAGCGCCGCTGGCGGACCATCCTGCTCACGGCGCTGAAGCAGTCGGGCCGCACCTGGTGCCCGGACCTGGCGGAGCCCATGGACCTGGCCGGCTTCCTGGCCGCGGCGCCGGGGGAGGTCTTCTACGGCCGCGCCCGCGACCGCAACCGCCCCGCCCTGGATCCCGCCCTGGCGACCCCGGCCGCGGTGGCCGCCGCCGCCGGCGCGGCGCCGCCGGCCCTGGTCTGGTGCGTGGGCCCCGAGGGCGGCTGGGACGACCACGAGTCGGATCTGCTGGCCGCCCACGGCCGGGCCGTGCGCCTGGGACCCCACCGCCTGCGCACCGCCACCGCGGCGGCCGCCGGCCTGATGCTCCTGTCCGCCCGGCGCGAGGCCCTGCTCGCAGCGGACGCTGGACCCCGCCCCGCTCCCGGGGCATGATCCCACGGCCGCCCGCGACGGGCGGCGGGAAAGGATGACGGACCATGGCGAAGAGCGAGATCGCGACGCGTCTGCAGCAGGCCACCGTGGCGGCCATGAAGGCCAAGGACAAGGAGCGCCTGCAGGTGCTGCGCATGCTGCAGGCGGCGGTGAAGCAGGTGGAGGTGGACACCCGCACCGAGCCCGACGACCAGGGGCTCATCGCCATCCTGCGCAGCCACGCCAAGAAGGTGAAGGACGCCCGCCAGGGCGCCGTGGACGCCGGTCGCGAGGCCATGGTGGCCGCGGCGGACTACGAGCTGGGCGTGGTGCAGGAGTTCCTCCCGACGGAGCTGGACGACGCCGCGTTGGAGGCCCACGCCCGCGACGCCATCGCCGAGGTTGGCGCCACCTCCATGAAGGACATGGGCCAGGCCATCAAGGCCACGCTGGCCCGCACCGCCGGGCAGGCCGAGGGCGCGCGCGTCAGCGCCGTCGTCAAGCGCCTGCTGGCGGGGTGACGCCGTGCCCTGGCTGAGCGCGGCGGTGGCGCTGGTCCTGCTGGTGACGGCGGCGGCCGGCTGGCGCGCGGGCCTCATCAAGCGGGTGCTGGAGCTGGCGGGCCTGTGCGTGGCCGTGCTGCTGGCCTCGCGCTTCGGCAACGACGCCGGCCTGGCCGTGGCGGAGGCCACCGGCCTGCCTCGCACCGCGTCGCTGGTGGCCGGCTGGCTGGTGGTGGTGGGCGTGGGCTTCCTGGTGGCCAAGCTGGTGGCCTGGGCCGTGAGCAAGGCCGTGGGCGCCACCATCCTGGGCTGGGTGGACCGTACCGGGGGCGCCCTCTTCGGCCTGGGCGTGGGCGCGGTGATCCTGAGCGTGCTGCTGGTGCTGGGCGCCGCGGTGCCCGGCAACGACCGCCTGCGGGACATGCTCGCCGACGAACCCCTGCCGGGCTTCGTGCGCGGCGTGGCGCCGGCCCTGTGGAGCTTCGTCAACGGCGAGGACAAGGAGCTGGAGCGCCTGCTGCGCGACGGCGCCGAATCGGCCGGCGATCTGGGCCGCGACGCCGCGGCGGCGGCCGGCCGCGTCGGCGGCAAGGACTGAGCCCGTGATCCCCCTGCTGCGCGAGCTGGAGACCGCCGAGCACGCCGCCGTGCTGACCGACGACGCCGAGCACGCGCGGGCCCTGCGCCTGCTGGGCTGGGAGCGGGTGGCGGCCCAGGTGGCGGCCTACGCCCGCACGCGTCGCGGCGCCGGGGCCCTGCGCGCGCGACGCCCCTTCACCGCGGCGGCGGCCATCGACCAGCGGCACCGCCTGCAGGACCAGGTGCGCGCCGCCCTCGCGGACGACGACGCGCCTCCGCTGAGCGATCCCTCGGACCTGCTGGACCTCCTGGAGCGGCCGCGGCCCTGGCGCCTGGCCGGGGAGGAGCTTCTGCACGTGGCCGTGCTGTCCCGGGACCTGGACGCCTGCCGCCAGTGGGCCCTGCGTCGGTCCGACGCGGCGCCGGACTGGTCCGCGGCGGCCGGCCTGCTGACGTCCCTGGACCCCGTGCACGGCCGCATCCTGGCCATGCTGGACCGCGACGGCCGCGTGAAGGACGACGCCACCCCCCGTCTGCGCGCCCTGCGCCGCACCGAGCGCGACCGCGAGCAGCAGGCCCGCGAGGCCGTGGCCCGCGCCATGGACCGCGCCCGCGCCAAGGGCTGGATCAACGGCCCCGAGGTGACCCTGCGCGGCGACCGCTTCTGCCTGCCCCTGCAGGCCGGCGCCCGCCGCCGCGTGGACGGCATCGTGCACGACCGTTCCGCCACCGGCGGCACCGTGTACGTGGAGCCCGCGGAGGTGGTGCAGCTCCAGAACGACCTGGTGGAAGCCCGTCTGGACGCCGCGGCCGAGGTGGAGCGCATCCTCCTGGAGCTGAACGGCGTGGTGGAAGGCCGCGCGGAGGACCTGGCTTCCGCATCGCGGCTGCTGCTGCGCCTGGACGAGGCCCAGGCCGCCGTGCTGTGGAGCCGCGCCGTGCGCGGCGTGCGCGCGCCGTTGGAGCCCGGCGCCCGACCCGACCTGCACGGCCTGCGCCACCCCCTGCTGCTGGCCCGTTTGGAGGATCCCGCGCAGGTGGTGCCGCTGACCCTGGCCTGGCCCGAGGGCCGCCGCGCCGTGGTCATCAGCGGTCCCAACGCCGGCGGCAAGAGCGTGGCCCTGAAGGGCGTGGGCGTGGCCGTGCTGCTGGCCCAGAGCGGATGGGACGTGCCGGCGCAGCCGGGCACGCGCCTGCCCCTGGTGCGCCGCCTCTGCGTGGACCTGGGCGACGACCAATCCATCACCCGCTCCCTGAGCAGCTTCTCCGCCCACCTGGACCACCTGGGCCGCTTCCTGGAGCTGGCCGGCCCCGACGCCCTGGTCCTCTGCGACGAGATCGGCAGCGGCACGGATCCGGACGAGGGCACGGCCCTGGCCTTCGGCGTGCTGGAGGAGCTGGTGGCCCGCGGCGCGCTGGTGCTGGCCTCCACCCATTACGGCGTGCTCAAGGCGGCGGTGGACGAGCACCCGGCCATGGTCAACGCCGCCATGGACTTCGACGAGGAGACCCTGAGCCCCCTGTTCAGCCTGCGCCTGGGGGTGCCGGGGGCGAGCCACGCCTTCGCCATCGCCTCGCGGCTGGGCCTGCCCGCGGATCTGCTGGCCAAGGCCCGCGCCCGCGTGGGAGAGGACCGCTTCCGCGTGGAGAACCTGCTGGCGGAGCTGGGCACGCGCACGCGGCGGCTGGCGGAGACCGAGGCCGAGCTCGCGCAGCGCACCGCCGAGGCGGCGCGGCATGCGTCGGCCCTGGAGGCGCGGCTGGACGGGTTGGAGAAGGAGAAGAAGCTCGTGCTGGCCCGCACCCGCCGCGAGGGGGAGGCCTTCCTCAAGGAGGCCCGCAGCACCCTGGAGGGCGTGGTGCGGGAGATCCGCAGCGGCGGCGCCAGCGGCGAGGCCATCAAGGCGGGCCGCGCGCGGCTGGACGCCCTGGCCCGGGCCCTGCCCGACGCGCCCGCGATCCCGGCCGCGGACCGCGTGGCCGAGGGCGACCAGGTGCGCGTGCCGCACCTGGGCTGGACCGGCCGCGTGATGGAGGTGCGCGGCGACCGCCTGGTGGTGGACGCCCACGGCACCCGCCTGACCCTGGGCCGCGGCGACGTGGAGTCCCTGCAGCCCGGCAAGCCGGCCCGCACCGCGGACCCGGCCCCGACGCCGTCCTCCGCCGCCGGCGCCTGGCGTTGGCGCGACGCCGACGCCCCCCTGGAGCAGGAGCTGGACCTGCGCGGCTACCGCGCCGACGAGGGCTGGGACGCCCTGGACCGCCTGCTGGACCGGGCCATCCCCGCCGGCACCCGCGAGATCCGCGTGATCCACGGCCACGGCACCGGCCGCCTCAAGGCGCACCTGCGCCGCCTGCTGGCGGCCGACGCGCGCGTGGACTCCGTGCGCGACGCCGCTCCCGACGCCGGCGGCGACGGCTGCAGCGTGGTCCGGCTGGCGGAGGTCTGAGCGGGCCGGCGCCCGGCCCATTGGACTTTTGCCGCGTTCTCTGGTACGTTGTGGGGTCACATCGTCGTGGGATCCGCATCAGGCCGGGGAGTCGCGTGGTGCCCGTTCTTCCCAGGGACATCGTGACGCGCATCAAGGAGGAGACGGACATCGTCTCCGTGGTGAGGGAGTACGTCACCCTCAAGCCCGCCGGCACGTCCTTCAAGGGGCTGTGCCCCTTCCATCGCGAACGCACCCCGAGTTTCCACGTCAACCCCCAGCGGCAGATCTACAAGTGCTTCGGCTGCGGCGAGGGCGGCGACGCCATCTCCTTCCTCATGAAGCTCCAGGGCCTGGCCTTCCCCGAGGCCATCGAGGTGCTGGCGCGGCCCCTGAACATCGACCTGGCCCGCTACCTGACCGAGAACGACGAGGGCGAGGGGGAGCGGCAGGCCTACTTCCGCGCCCTGGAGGCGGCCACGGAGATCTGGGAGGAGGACTACTGGTCCGACGCCGGAGCCGAGGCCCGCGCCTACCTGGAGGGACGCGGCTTCGCCGAGGAGATCGTGCGCCGCTACCAGGTGGGATTCGCCCGCGGTCCGGCCGGCTGGCTGGCCGGAGAACTGGAGCGCAAGGGGGTGGGGCGGGACCTGGCCCTGCGCGCCGATCTGCTTCGCGCCCGCGACGGCGGCGCGCCTTTTGCCTATTTCCGCAACCGGGTTATCTTTCCGGTCAAGAACGTCGCGCAACGCGTGGCGGGCTTCGGGGGGCGCATCCTGGCGGACGGGGAACCCAAGTACCTGAACACGGCCGAGAATCCGTACTTCAACAAGCGTCAGCTCCTGTACGGGTTCGCCCATTCGCGCATCCCCATCGCCCGGCACCGCAAGGCCATCCTGGTGGAGGGGTACCTGGATCTCATGGCCCTGGCGCAGGCGGGATTCACCAACAGCGTGGCCACCTGCGGCACCGCGTTCACCGAGGAGCAGGCCCGGACGCTGCATCGCGGCTGCCGGACCCTGTACGTGCTGTTCGACGGCGATCGTGCAGGACGCAAGGCCGCCGTGAAGGCCGCGGCCCAGGCCCTGGCCGCCGGGCTGGAGCCCCACGTGGCCCTGCTGCCCGACGGCGAGGATCCCGACTCCTTCCTGGGCTCCCGCGACGCGGCGGCCCTGACGGAGATCCTGGAGGCCGCGCCCACGTACCTGCCCCTGCTGCGGCGGCTGGCCGACGAGAGCGGCCTGGGGCGCGAGGGCGTGGAACGGGCGGCCAAGACGGCCCTGCAGACCCTGGCCGGCGTGCCGGATCCGGTGCGGCGGGCCTACCTGGTGGAGGAGTGCGCGGCGGTGTTCGAGCTGCCGCGCGAGGTGGTCCTGCGGGAGGTGGAGCGTCGGGACGCCGGCGCCCCGGGCGCGCGCGAGGGCGCGGATCCCGGCCCGGCGCCGCGGCCGTCGGCCCCGCCGCCGCCGGAAGCCCAGGAACGGCTGCTGGGGGTGGACCCCTGGCGGCTGGTGCGCCAGATGCTGGTGCACGCCCTGCAGGATGACGCCGGCAAGGCCGCCCTGGCCCTGCTGGCCGCGGAGGTCCCCTACAACGTGGCGCCGGCCTGGGTCCGGATGCTGCGGGACGACCTCACCGATTGGGAGGAGGAGCGGGAGCGGGGCGCGGCCCCGGCCCCCGCGGTCTTCGTCCAGGCGCGGTGGCACGAGCGGGACGACGCCTACCGGCAGGGCGTCGCCGATCTGCTCAACGATCAAGAAGGAGCGGTAGCTGCCGATCACGAGGGAATCGTCCGCGACTGTCATCAGCGGCTGGAACAGGTCCGCAACCGCCGTCGGGAGCTGGAGGCCTTGCGCGCCCACGCCCGGCGGGAGGGGGAATAGATCGTTCATGAGCCATGCCAAGTTGGAGCCCTTCGTCGACAAGATCCGCAAGATCGCCAGCGAGAACGGCGGCTTCGTGCTGCACGAGCAGATCAACGCGCTGATCGAGGACGACGACATCGACATCGAGCTTCTGGACGAGGTCTACGAGAAGCTCACCGAGATCAAGATCGACTTCTTCGATTCGGCGGAGGACGCCGAGCGCAAACGCGCCAAGGAGAAGGCGAAGCAGCGCAAGAAGGTGCAGCAGCAGCGCAAGGCGCAGCGCACCAACGTCAAGTACGACGATCCGGTGCGCATGTACCTGCGCGAGATGGGCCGCGTGCCCCTGCTCACGCGCCAGGGCGAGGTGGACCTGGCCAAGCGCATGGAGGACGGCCAGCACGCGGTGCTCGAGGCCATCGCCAGCAGTCCGCTGACGCTCAAGGAGCTGCGCCAGTACGCCGCCCAGCTCCAGAACGAGAGCATCATGGTGGACGAGGTGGTGCAGCACGACAGCAGCACCTGGAACGTGCACCACTCGCCCCGCAAGGAGGGCGCGCGGATCCAGAAGGCCGTGGACCGCATCCTGAAGATGAACGAGGAGCTGGACGAGCAGCGCAAGGAGCTCAAGCGCTGCAAGGACCGCACGCGCACGGCCACGCTCACGCGCATGATCCAGTCGCGGGAGCGCAAGGTGGAGGAGCTGTTCCACGCCCTGCACCTCTCGCCCCAGCTGGTGGACCAGCTCGCCAACCGCCTGGTGCTGATCCACCAGAAGGTGGAGGACCTCAAGGCGCGCATCGACGCCGAGGCCAAGGGCAGCGCCGCCGCCCGCGGGCTGCGCAAGCAGATCGGCGACGTGGAGCGCGAGGTGGGCTTCGACGCCGCCGAGATCGCGCTCAAGTCCGCCCAGATCCAGGCCGGCCGCCGCGAGGTGGACACGGCCCAGCGCGAGATGATCGAGGCCAACGTGCGGCTGGTGATCTCCATCGCCAAGCGCTACACGAACCGCGGCCTGGAATTCCTGGACCTCATCCAGGAGGGCAACAGCGGCCTGATGCGCGCGGTGGAGAAGTTCGACTACCGCAAGGGCTACAAGTTCTCCACGTACGCCACGTGGTGGATCCGCCAGGCCATCACCCGCGCCATCGCGGACCAGGCGCGCACCATCCGCGTGCCGGTGCACATGATCGAGGCGATCAACAAGGTGAACCGGGTGCAGCGCCAGCTCGTGCAGGAGCTGGGACGCGACCCCTCGCCGGAGGAGATCGCCCGCGCCCTGGACATGCCCCTGGAGAAGGTCAGCGGCGTGCTCAAGGCCAGCATGGAGCCCGTGTCCCTGGACCGGCCCATCGGCGAGGACGAGGACAGCAGCCTGGGCGACTTCATCGAGGACACCATGGCCCTGTCGCCCCACAAGGTGGCGGCCCACGCCATGCTCAAGGAGCAGCTGCGGCGCGTGCTGAGCACCCTGTCGCGCCGGGAGGAGAAGGTCATCCGCCTGCGCTTCGGCCTGGGGGACGGCACGCCGCGGACGCTGGAGGAGGTGGGCTCCATCTTCCAGGTCACGCGCGAGCGCGTGCGGCAGATCGAGGCCAAGGCCCTGCGCAAGCTGCGGCATCCCAGCCGCTGCCGGAAACTCAAGGGGTACTCGGAAATCGTTTGACCGGCTGCGGGTCAGGAACTATTGTTGGCCGCCGGGTCACAGGGCCCATAGCTCAGCGGTCAGAGCAGCCGGCTCATAACCGGTCGGTCCCTGGTTCAAATCCAGGTGGGCCCACCAACCGCCGGCTCCAGAACGTGGGCGATTAGCTCAGCTGGCTAGAGCGCTCGCCTCACACGCGAGAGGTCACTGGTTCGAGTCCAGTATCGCCCACCACGTTCTGACTCTTCACCGCAGCGGTTCAGGGAGGGTGCCTCGGCACCCTTTTCTCGTGTCAGGAGGACGCCCATGACCGAAGCGGAGAAGCCCACCACCCTGGGCGAGCTCCTGCTCCACCTGGAGCGCAGCGACAACCTGCGCACCCTGGCCCGGCAGTGCGGCATGGCCCCCGGGGACCTGCGCCGCAGCCTCAAGCGCTGGCGCAAGGAGCTGGAGACGGGCGAGACCGAGGCCGACGCGCCCGAGACCGACGCGCCGCGCGCGGCGGACGCCGAACCCGCCGCCTCACGTCCCGCAGCCGTCGCCGGCGTGCCGGAAGCCCTGGCCGGGCTCTCCGCGTGCGTGGACCTGACCCCTGCGGACCTCCAGGACCATCCCCAGCTCCATGTGTGGACCGACGGCGCCAGCCGCGGCAACCCCGGCCCCGCCTCCATCGGCGTGCTCTTCGCCCTGCCGGAGGGGGAGCTGCTCTGCGCCCACGCGGAGACCATCGGCAAGGCCACCAACAACGTGGCCGAGTACCGGGCCGTGCTGCGGGCGCTGCAGTTCGCGTCGGCGTGGAAGCTCTCCAGGCTCACGCTCCATCTGGACAGCGAGCTCATCGCCCGTCAGCTCACCGGCCAGTACCGCGTGAAGAGCCCGGACCTGCTGCCCTACTACCGCCAGGTGGTGAGCCTGAGCCAGGATCTGGACCGCTTCCTGGTGCGCCACGTGCGCCGGGCCCAGAATTCCCACGCGGACGCCCTGGCCAACCTGGCCCTGGACGGCAAGGGCGCCGCCTTCGGCGCGTAGGAGCCGGCGGCGCAAGCCGGACGGTGACACCCGCGCGCGATCTGCTATCATACGGTGTGGAGGAAGTCGGGGAGACGGTCGCACGCCCTCGCGGCGTGAGGAAAGTCCGGGCTCCTCAGGGCAGGGTGCTGGGTAACCCCCAGGGGGAGCGATCCCACGGAAAGTGCCACAGAAAACATACCGCCTCGGTCCTCGGACCGCGGTAAGGGTGAAAAGGTGAGGTAAGAGCTCACCGGGCGGCTGGTGACAGGCGTCGCATGGTAAACCCCACCCGGAGCAAGACCATATAGGGGAGGATGAGGTGGCCCGCCTCGCTCGACTCCCGGGTAGGTCGCACGAGGTCGTCGGGAACGGCGATCCCAGATACATGACCGTCGCCGCTCCGCGGCAACAGAACCCGGCTTACGACCGGCTTCCTCCCGTTCTCTCAACGCCGACCGCAGGCACGGCCGCCTGGCCGTGCCGCCGTTCATGGAGGCCCGCTTGCAGTACCGCATGCCTTTCGACGCCGCGACCGACGGCACCGCCCCCCAGCCCGCGCCCGCGCCGGAGCCGGCCGCCTGCGGTCTGTTCAGCGGGCGCGTGTGGCGGTCGGTGACGCGCCCGGACCCGGGCGTGGTGGCGGAGCTGCGGCTGGGCCTCGCGGTGGCGCACCGCGTGGACGACCACGTGCTGACCCTGCTGGCCTCCCGCGGCCTGGCCACGCCCGAGGAGCTGGACCGCTTCTTCTATCCCCGCCAGGATCACGGCCACGACCCCCTGGTCCTGGACGAGATGGAGGCCGCCGCCCGCCGCGTGCTGCGCGCCGCCGCCGCCGGCGAGCGCGTGGCCGTGCACGGCGATTTCGACGTGGACGGCATCACCGGCACCGCCCTGCTGGCCGAGCTGCTGGGCGCCGTGCGCGTGGACGGCCGCGGCCCGGAGCTGGTGGAGGCCTTCGTGCCCGACCGCGCCCGCGACGGCTACGGCGTGGCCCTGCGCAAGATCGAGCAGTGGGTGTCCGACGGCGTGGATCTGCTGGTCACGGTGGACACGGGCGCCGCGGCCTACGAGGCCCTGGACCTGGCCCGGCGGGGCGGCATGGAGGTGGTGGTGCTGGACCACCATCTGTTCGAGGGCCGGCCCCGCGGCGCCACCGTGCTGGTCAATCCGCGTCGGGTGGAGAACCGCTACGCCAACCCCGAACTCTGCGGCGTGGCCGTGGCCTACAAGCTGGCCGAGGCCGTGACGCGCCTGGCCCCCGGCGCGCTGCCCGACGGTTTCCTGGCCGGCGTGCTGGACCTGACCGCCCTGGGGCTCATCGCCGACCAGATGGCCCTGGTGGGCGAGAACCGCATGCTGGTCTGCAAGGGCCTGGAACGGATCAACGATCTGGAATCGCGCCGGCCCGGGCTCCACGCGCTGCTGAGCGTGTCGGGGCTGGACCGGGGCTTCCCCGTGGGCGCCACGGACATCGCCTACCAGCTCGCGCCGCGCCTGAACGCCTGCGGCCGCGTGGGCCGCGTGGAGGCCGCCCTGCGCCTGCTGCTGACTCGCAACTCCAACGAGGCCGCCGCCCTGGCCCGCGAGGCCGACGCCAGCAACCAGAAGCGCAAGCAGATGGACCAGGAGATGAAGGAGCAGGCCGCGGCCATGGCGCGGCCCTTCGTGGAGCGGGGCGATCCCGGCCTGGTGCTGGGCTCGGCCCTGTGGCACAAGGGCGTGATCGGGATCTGCGCCTCGCGGCTGGTGGAGATGTTCGGGGTGCCGGCCATCCTCTGCGCCGTGGAGGGCGGGGAGGCCCGCGGCTCGGCGCGCAGCGTGCCGGGCGTGGACGTGAAGGCGGCCATGGACCGCTGTGCGGACCTGCTCATCCGCCACGGCGGCCACGCCCAGGCCGCCGGCGTCACCCTGCGCAGCGCGGACCTGGACGCCTTCCGCGAAGCCTTCCTGGAGGCCCTGCGCCACGCCGGGGAGGACGGCCCCGCCGTCAGCGAGTACGACCTTGAGCTGGACCTGGAGGCCATGAGCATGGCCGACGTGGCGGACCTGACCCGCGGCCTGGAGCGGCTGGCGCCCTTCGGCGAGGGGAACCGCCTGCCCGTGCTGCGCTGCAACGGCGTGCGTCTGCGGCGGCCGCCCCAGGTCATGGGGCGCACCGGCGACCACCTGCGCTTCGGCTTCGCCGCGCCGGACGACGGCGGCAACGGCGGCACGCCCGCCCTGTCCCGCGAGTTCGTGTGCTTCGGCCACGGCCGGGCCTGGAACGATCACCTGCGCGGCCTGTCCGGGGGCCTGCGCGAGGCCATGGACGGCGCCTGGGACATCCTGTTCACGGTGGCCCCCAACACCTGGCGGCCGCGCGACGGGCGCGCGGTGGACCCGGTTCAGCAGCAGCTCCTGGACCTGAAGCCCGCGGAGTCGTGATGGTGCCCTTCGGCGACGGCAGCGGCGGCAGCATCGACCTCGACGCCATGATGAGCGCCGTGGTCCGCAAGGTGCGCGAGTACAACCCGCGCGCCGACGAGGACCGCCTCTGGCGCGCCTATCGACGCGGCCGCAGCGCCCACGAGGGCCAGCTGCGCAAGAGCGGCGAGCCGTACTACATCCACGCCCTGACGGTGATCGACATCCTGGCGGACCTGCGCATGGACGTGGACACCCTCTGCGCCGGCCTGCTCCACGACGTGGTGGAGGACACGTCGGTCTCCCTGGAGGAGATCCGCGCCGAGTTCGGCGCCGACGTGGCGCGCATGGTGGACGGCGTCACGAAGATCAGCGACCTGCGCAGCCACAACCCCGAGACGCGCAAGGCCGAGAACTACCGCAAGCTGGTCTTCACCACGGCCCAGGATCCGCGCACCGTGCTGATCAAGATGGCCGACCGCCTCCACAACATGCGCACCGTGCAGTACCTGCCGCCGGACCGCCAGCAGGGCATGGCCCGCGAGACCCTGGACGTGTTCGCGCCGCTGGCCCACCGCTTCGGCCTGGCCAAGATCAAGTGGGAGCTGGAGGACCGCTGCTTCAAGGTGCTGGACCCCGAGGCCTACTTCGCGGTGGAGCGCGCGGTGAACCAGACCCGCGCGGACCGCGAGCGCATCATCGAGCAGGTGCGCGCGCCGCTGGCGGCGGCCCTGGTGGAGGCGGGCATCACGGCGGAGATCGGCGGGCGGCCCAAGCACTTCTGGTCCATCCACAACAAGATGAAGCGGCAGGGCGTGGGCATCGAGGCCATCTACGACCTGCTGGCCCTGCGCATCCTGGTGGAGAGCAAGGCCGACTGCTACCACGCCCTGGGCATCGTGCACTCGCTCTTCTCGCCCCTGCACGACCGCATCAAGGACTTCGTGGCCAACCCCAAGGCCAACATGTACCAGAGCCTGCACACCACGGTGCGCACGCCGGCCGGCAAGTACGTGGAGATCCAGATCCGCACGCACGAGATGCACGAGCGCAGCGAGATCGGCATCGCGGCCCACTGGATGTACAAGGAGGGGGAGCAGGGCGGGACCATCGACTTCACGCGCATGGTGGCGTGGCTGCGCCAGCTGGTGGAGTGGCAGGAGGACGTGGCGGACCCGCGCGAGTTCATGGAGTCCATGAAGATCGACCTCTTCCAGGACGAGGTCTTCGTGTTCTCGCCGGCGGGCGACCTCTTCCAGTTCCCGCGCGGGTCCACGCCGCTGGACTTCGCCTTCGAGGTGCACTCGGAGGTGGGGCTGCGCTGCGTGGGGGCCAAGGTCAACGGCCGCATCGTGAGCCTGACCACGCCGCTGGAGAACCGCGACACGGTGGAGATCCTGACCAGCGGCAGCGCGCACCCCAGCACGTCGTGGCTGGACATCGTCAAGACCAGCAAGGCCAAGCACCACATCCGGCGCTGGATCCGCTCCACCCAGTTCGAGGACAGCGTGCGCCTGGGCCGCGAGATCCTGGAGCGGGAGTCGCGCAAGAAGAAGCTGAACCTGAAGCTGGACCGCGATTTCGTGGACACCAGCCAGGACCTGGGCTACACGGACGTGGACCGCATGTTCGCGGCCGTGGGCCGCGGCGACCTCACCGCCACCAAGGTGCTGCACAAGGTGGCGCCGGAGGAGAAGGCCCCGCCGGCGCGCCTGGTGGACATGGGCAAGGACCTCTACGCGTCCATCATGCGCCGCAAGGTGGGCGGGGTGCGCATCCAGGGGCTGGACAGCCTGATGGTGCGCTACGCCCGCTGCTGCGAGCCCATCCCGGGCGACTCGGTGGTGGGCGTGATCACCCGCGGCCGCGGCGTGTCCGTGCACCGCGTGGGCTGCCCCAACCTGAAGGACTCGCCGGACGAGCGCCTCATCGAGGTGACCTGGGACGTGGAGGAGAACCGCACGTTCCTGGTGAAGCTCATCGTCACCGGCGAGGACCGCAAGGGCCTGCTGGCCGACGTGAGCGACGCCATCAGCGGCCTGGGCAGCAACATCCAGAGCGGCGACTTCAAGGCCGACGGCGAGTACGCGCGCGTCTCCCTGCTGGTGGAGGTGCGCAACCTGAACAACCTGGAGAAGATCCTCAACACCGTGCGGCGCGTGCCCAACGTGTCGCGGGTGGAGCGGTACCAGATCGGCTGACACGGAGGTCCGGCCCTTGCGATGCGTCGTCCAGCGAGTGTCCCGCGCCGAGGTGCGCGTGGACGGCCGGGTCACCGGACGCATCGACGGCGGCCTGCTGGTGCTGGCGGCCTTCGCCCCCGGCGACACCGAGGCGGAGCTGGCCTGGATGGCGCGCAAGCTGCCCGCCCTGCGCCTGTTCAACGACGACGAGGGCCGCATCAACCGCAGCCTGGCCGACACCGGCGGCGGCATCCTCCTGGTCTCCCAGTTCACCCTGTACGGCGACTGCCGCCGCGGCCACCGGCCCAGCTTCACGGGCTCGGCGCCGCCGGAGCGGGCGCGCGCGCTGTACGGGCGCTTCGGGGCGCTGCTGCGCGAGGCCTGGCCCACGGTGGCCGAGGGGGAGTTCGGGGCGAGCATGAGCGTGGAGCTGATCAACGAGGGCCCGGTGACCCTCATCGTGGACCGCGACGCCGACGAGGAGACGCCGTGACCCTGACGCCTTTCGTGCCCTGGCCGGCGGGGGAGACCCTGCTGCTGGCCTCGCGTTCGCCGCGCCGGGCGGAGCTGCTGCGCGTGGCGGGCGTGCCCTTCGAGGTGCGGCCGGCGGCGGAGCACGTGGAGGATCCCGTCGTGGCCGCGCGCCTGGCCCAGGGCGACCCGGTGACGTACGCCCGGTACCTGGCGGGGGCCAAGGCCGACGCCGTGGCCGCCGCGGCGCCGGAACGCCTGGTGCTGGGCGCGGACACCATCGTGGTGCTGGACGGGGAGATCCTGGAGAAGCCCCGCGACGAGGCCGAGGCGCGGGCCATGCTCCGCCGCCTGGCGGCCCACCGCCACACCGTGATCACCGCGGTGGCCCTGCGGCGGGCCGCGGAGGGCCGGGCCTGGGACGCCGCGGAGCGCACGGGGGTGGAGTTCCTGCCTCTGACCGACGACGACATCGCCGCCTACGTGGCCACCGGCGAACCCATGGACAAGGCCGGGGCCTACGGGATCCAGGGCTTCGGAGCCATGATGGTGCGCGGGGTGGACGGCTGCTACTTCAACGTCATGGGCCTGCCGTTGGCGCGTCTGGGCGCCGGCCTGCGCGAGATCCTGGGAGACTGACATGGACCCCCGCACCCTGCCCTTCCCGTTCCCGGTGGTGGACTGGCGCGACGGTGCCGTGCGCCTCATCGACCAGACCCTGCTGCCGGAACGGCTGGAGTTCCGCGACTGCCGCACGGTGGCGGAGCTGGGCGACGCGATCCGCGAGCTGGCGGTGCGCGGGGCCCCGGCCATCGGCTGCGCGGCGGCGTGGGGCATGGCGCTGAGCTGGGACCTGTCGCGGCGCGCGGGCCGGGACGCGACCGCCGCGCGGGCCGCCCTGGGCGCGGACCGCGACGCCCTGGCCGCCACCCGGCCCACGGCCGTGAACCTGTTCTGGGGCCTGGAACGCCTGGACCGCGCCGCCGACGCCGCCCTGGCCGCCGGCCTGGACGTGGCGGCGGTGGGGGAGCGGCTGCGCTCCGAGGCCGCGGCGGTGCGCGATGAGGACATCGCCCTGGGACGGGCCCTGGGCGCCGCCGGCGCCGCCCTGCTGCCCGACGACGCCGTGGTGCTCACCCACTGCAACGCCGGCGGCCTGGCCACCGGCGGCTACGGCACGGCCCTGGGGGTGGTCTACGCCGCCCAGGAGGCCGGCAAGCGCATCCACGTGTTCGCCGACGAGACCCGGCCCCTGCTCCAGGGGGCGCGCCTGACCGCCTGGGAGCTCCAGGCCCGCGGGGTGCCGGTGACCGTGCTCTGCGAGGGCGCGGCGGCCGGCCTGCTGCGGCGGGGCGGCGTGGACGCCGTGGTGGTGGGGGCGGACCGGATCGCCCGCAACGGCGACACGGCCAACAAGGTGGGGACCTATCCCCTGGCTCTGGCGGCCCGGGAGCACGGGGTGCCCTTCTACGTGGCGGCCCCGTCGTCCACCCTGGATCCGGCCTGCCCGGATGGAGAAGCCATTCCGGTGGAGGAGCGGGGAGCCGCAGAAGTCCTTGGATTCCGTGATCTTTCGTGGGCACCGGCCGGAGTGGGGGCGTGGAATCCGGCCTTCGACGTGACGCCGGCGGCCCTGATCACGGCCATCGTCACGGAGCGGGGAGCGCACCGCCCGCCGTACGGGGAGAGCCTGGCCTGGGCTGGGGAAAACCCCGTTCTTGACACCTGACGGGCGGTTTGCTACATTCCCCGCCTTGCGCTGCAAGCGCTTCCGCGACACGCGGCCACGCAAGTCCCGATCAAGACGTTGCCAGGCCCCCGGCGCGAGCCGTCGGACAAGGGCCGTTACGCCGTGAGCGACACTGCGGAAACCTTTGCGGATGCCCTCCTCGCGCCCCCGGATCTGGCGATCCGTGGCGCTGGTGTGCGTCCCCCTCATGGAGGCACCAGGTTGAAGACCTACAGCATGAAGAAGGCCGAGATCGATCGCGAGTGGCTCGTCGTGGACGCCACCGACGTTCCCCTCGGCCGCCTGGCGACCCACGTGGCGACCCTGCTGCGCGGCAAGCACAAGCCCACGTTCACCCCCCACATGGACATGGGCGACCACGTGATCGTGATCAACGCCGAGAAGGTCAAGCTGACCGGGCAGAAGATCGATCAGAAGACCTACCAGCAGGTCAGCGGCTACATCGGCGGGCAGAAGATCACTCCCATCCAGGAGATGATGAAGAAGCACCCCGATTTCGTCATCACGCACGCCGTGAAGGGCATGCTGCCCAAGACCAAGCTGGCCCGCGCGCAGATCAAGCACCTGCGCGTCTACGAGGGCGCCGCGCACAAGCACGAGGCTCAGCAGCCCCGCGCCTTCGAGCTGCCCAGTTACCGCTAGTTTCCCAGCCGCCGCGGCGGCAGGAGGTAGGAAGTGGAGAAGTTCTACGCGACCGGTCGGCGCAAGACCTCGGTGGCCCGCGTCTGGGTGATCCCCGGCGGCACCGGCAAGATCACGGTCAACCACAAGCCCGCCGACCAGTACTTCGATGGCATCCGCATCCAGGCCATCAACGAGCCCTTCGGCGCCTTGGGCGGCGAGGGCACCTATGACGTGATGGCCACCGTGAAGGGCGGCGGCGTGACCGGTCAGGCCGGCGCCATCCGTCACGGCATCGCCCGCGCCCTGGTGGCGCTGGACGAGGAGAACCGCACCATCATGCGCAAGGCCGGCCTGCTGACCCGCGACTCCCGTGCCGTGGAGCGCAAGAAGTACGGTCAGCCGGGCGCCCGCAAGCGGTTCCAGTTCAGCAAGCGCTAGGATCGTTCCGATCCTGCCGGGAGTGCTCGCACCGTAGGGAGCGCTTCCACAATGTGTCGGCGGATCCTGGGCGACCGAACATGGTGAGCCCAGGCTCCGCCGCTACGGCGCCGGCCCCTAATGGACCGGATGCCCACCACCCACCCGACCCGAGCCCCCACCCGGTGGCGCCCCCGGTCCTTCCCAGGACCCGGCGTTCGGTGGGAGCGACGAAGGCCGGGGAGGCTCAACCCGAGACGAAAGAGACACCACCATGGCCAATGTCGGACTGCGCGACCTGCTCGAGGCCGGCGTCCACTTCGGGCACCAGACCCGCAAGTGGAACCCGAAGATGCGTCCCTACATCTTCATCGCCCGCAACGGCATCTACATCATCGATCTCCAGAAGACCCTCAAGGCCCTCTACAAGGCCAGCGACTTCCTCCAGGTCGTGGCGGCCAAGGGCGGCAGCGTGCTCTTCGTGGGCACCAAGAAGCAGGCCAAGGTGGCGGTGCGCGAGGCGGCCGAGAAGTGCGGCATGCCCTACGTGACCGAGCGCTGGCTGGGCGGCATGCTCACCAACTGGCAGACCATCAGCAAGAGCGTCCACAAGCTCGAGCACATCGAGGGCCTGCGCGCGACCGGCAAGATCGAGCAGCACTCCAAGAAGGAGCAGCTCCAGATCGACCGCCAGTACGTGAAGCTGTCCAAGGACCTGGGCGGCATCCGCCACATGAAGGGCCTGCCCGCCGCGGTGTTCATCATCGACACGGTGGAGGAGGAGACGGCCGTCAAGGAAGCCAACAAGCTGGGCATCCCGGTCATCGGCGTGGTGGACACCAACAGCGATCCCGAGCCCGTGACCATTCCCGTGCCGGGCAACGACGACGCGATCCGCGCCATCTCGCTCTACGCGCGCATGGCCTGCGACTCGATCCTCGAGGGCCGCAGCGCGCGCCGCGAGGGCCGCGACGCCGTGGACGTGCAGAAGGCCACCGCGGCCTCCGGCGCCGCCACCGTGAGCAGCGACGGCGCCGACGCCGCCGCGCCCGCCGGCGACTGATCCCGCGGCCGCCGTCCGCCCCGCGCGGACGGCGGCCCGCGCTCCCGCTCGTCAACCAGGACCAGAACCAACACGGACGGGAACGCCGTCCGACGGAGGAGATCATGGGAATCACCGCCAAGATGGTCGCCGACCTGCGCGCGGCCACCAACGCCGGCATGATGGACTGCAAGAAGGCGCTGACCGAGAGCGACGGCGACTTCGACAAGGCCGTGGAGTACCTGCGCACCAAGGGCATCGCCAAGGCCGCCAAGAAGGAAGGCCGCGCCACGGCCAACGGCCTGGTGGAGAGCTACATCCACCAGGGCGGCCAGGTGGGCGTGCTGCTGGAGATCAACTGCGAGACGGACTTCGTGGCCCGCACCGACGAGTTCAAGCAGTTCTGCCACGACGTGGCCATGCACATCGCCGCCGCCAGCCCTCAGGCCCTCGACCGCGAGAGCGTGGACGCCTCGCTGGTCCAGAAGGAGGCCGAGATCTACAAGGCCCAGATGAAGGAAGAGGGCAAGCCGGACAATATCATTGACAAGATCGTGGCGGGGAAGGTAGACAAGTTCTACAGCGAGGTCTGCCTGCTGGAGCAGTCCTACGTGAAGGACCCGGACATGACCATCCAGGAGTTCCTGCAGAGCAAGATCGGGTCGCTGGGCGAGAACATGGCCATCAAGCGGTTCGTGCGCTTCCAGATCGGCGGCTAGACGCCGCATCGGGCCCGGACTCGTTTGGGTCCGGGCCTTTTTTTATGCCATCCGGCGTCGCCTGGGCGGCGCCGCGGGAGGACGCCGTGGTCTCCAACCGCTATTCGCGCATCCTGCTCAAGCTCAGCGGTGAGGCCCTGGCCGCCGACGGCGATCCCTTCGGCCACGAGAAGCTGGCGGCGCTGGCCCGCGTCATCGCCGACCTGGTGGAGGAGAAGGTCCAGATCGCCGTGGTGGTGGGCGCGGGCAACCTGTTCCGGGCCCGCTCGGCCAACCTGGACACCATGAACCGCGTCACCGCGGACCACGTGGGCATGCTGGCCACCATGATGAACGCCGCCGTGCTGCGCGACTACCTGCGCGCCGAGGGCACCCGCGCCGTGGTGCTGACGCCGGACGAGCGCCCGCCCCTGGGCCGGGCCTTCTCGCGGGACCGGGCCCTGCCCTTGCTGCAGGACCGGACCGTGCTGATCTTCGGGGGAGGCACGGGCAACCCGTACTTCACCACCGACAGCGCCGCCGCCCTGCGCGCCCTGGAGATCCAGGCCGACATCCTGCTGAAGGGCACCCAGGTGGACGGCGTGTACGACAAGGATCCCAAGCGGCACGCCGACGCCGTGCGCTACGACACGCTGAGCTTCGACGTCGCCATCGACCGTCGACTGCGCGTCATGGACCTGACGGCCCTGGCCCTCTGCGAGGAGAACGCCATGCCGATCATGGTCTTCGACATCTCCGATCCCGACAACCTGCGCCGCGTGGTGCGGGGGGAGCTGGAGGGCACCCTGGTGACCAAGGAGTCCGCAAGATGAGCCACGAACTGGTGCAGGAAGCCGAGATGGAAATGGAGGAGGCGGTCCAGGCCCTGGCCCGCCGCGTGGCGAAGATCCGCACGGGCAAGGCCACGCCCGCGCTGCTGGATCCGGTGCGCGTGGAGTACTACGGCTCGCCCACGCCGCTCAAGCAGCTGGCGAACATCGGCGTGCCGGAGCCGCGGCTGCTGACCGTGGCGCCCTTCGACCGCTCCACCCTGAACGACATCGAGCGCGCCATCATGGCCGCCGGCCTGGGACTGAACCCCAGCAACGACGGCAACGTGATCCGCGTGCCCATCCCGGAGCTGACCGAGGAGCGCCGCCGCGAGATGTCCAAGAACGCCCGTGAATTCGGCGAGCAGGGCAAGGTGGCGGTGCGCAAGGCCCGGCAGTCGGCCAACGACGCCATCAAGAAGGCCGACGACATGACCGAGGACGAGGCGCGCGCCGCCAAGGACGAGGTCCAGAAACTGACCGACCGCTTCTGCGACGACATCGACAAGCTCGTCAAGGAGAAGGAAGCGGAGATCATGGAGATCTGAGCGTGAGCGACGCCAAGGCCACCACCGCCGCGGATCTGGACGCCCTGGAGCGGGAGCTCAAGGCGGCGGGGAACATCCCGCGCCACGTGGCCGTGATCATGGACGGCAACGGGCGCTGGGCCAGCCGCCGCCGGCTGCCCCGCGTGGCCGGCCATCGGGCCGGGCGCCACGCCGTGCGCCGCACCGTGGCGGCCTGCCTGCGCCTGGGCGTGGACGTGCTCACCCTCTACACCTTCTCCCAGGAGAACTGGAAGCGGCCGGAGGCCGAGGTCAAGGCCCTCTGGATGTTCCTGCAGGAGGTGCTGGGCAGCGAGATCGACGCCCTGGACCAGCAGGGCGTGCGCCTGACCGCCACCGGCGACCTGGAGAGCATCCCCGAGCGCGCCCGCGCGGCCCTGCAGGGCGGCATCGACCGCCTGGCCGGCAACTCGGCCCTGACCCTGAACCTGGCCCTGGCCTACGGCGGCCGCGCGGAGATCGTGCGCGCCGCCCGCCGCGCCGCCGAGCGCGTGGCCCGCGGCGAGATCACCCCGGACCAGGTGGACGAGGACGAGCTGCGCGCCGGCCTGGACTCGCCGGACCTGCCGGACCCGGACCTGGTGATCCGCACCAGCGGCGAGCACCGCCTCAGCAACTTCCTCATCTGGCAGAGCGCCTACGCCGAGATGTACTTCACGCCCACCTTCTGGCCGGACTTCGACGAGCGCGAGTTCATGCTGGCCGTGCAGGATTTCCAGGGCCGCGAGCGGCGCTTCGGCGCCCTGGGCGACGACGCCGCCCCGGCGGCCGGCGGCGGCTCCCTGCTGGATCCCGAGCGCTGGAAACGTCTGCTGAAGGTGCGTTCGTGAGCGGCGCGCCCCCGCCCCCCGACCCCGTGACCGGCTCCCGCAGGGGCCGGTTTCTCGGATCCGGCATCCTGCCGCGCACCCTGGTGGCGCTCGTCGGCGCACCCCTGCTGATCTGGCTGGGATACCACGGCGGCCTGGGCTTCCAGGCCCTGGTGCTGGCCGTCGTGCTGCTGGGCCTGCGGGAGTACGAGCTGCTGGCCCGCGCCGCCGGGCGGCGCCCCTTCCAGGCGGCCATGCTGCTGCTGGGCGGCGGCGTGGCGGCGGGCCTGGAGCGCGGCTGGCCGGCGGTGGCCCTGATCACCGCCGCCGTCCTCGTGCTCAGCAGCGCCACGCTGCTGCGCCGCGACCGGCGCGGCTTCGTGGCCGACGTGGCCACCTCCGTCTTCGGCGTGGTCTACGTGGCCCTGCCCGGCGCGCACCTGGGGCTGCTGCGCGGGCTGGAGCACCCCGATCCCTTGGCCGGCGCCCGCGCCCTGGGCCTTCTGGCCGCGGTCACCTGGGCCTGCGACACCTTCGCCTACGTGGTGGGCGTGAGCATGGGCCGCACGCCCCTGGTGCCCAGCATCTCGCCCAAGAAGTCGCGGGAGGGCGCCGTGGGCGGCCTGCTGGCGGCCGGCGCGGCCGGCTGGCTGGTGGCCGAGACCTTCGGCGCGCCGCTTCTCTCGCCGCTGGCCGGCCTGACGCTGGGCCTGATCTGCGGCGTGGCGGGCCAGGTGGGCGACCTGGTGGAGTCGGCCCTCAAGCGCGACGCCGGCGTGAAGGACACCGCCGGCCTGCTGCCCGGCCACGGCGGCGTGCTGGACCGCTTCGATTCCCTCTTCTTCAACGCGCCGATCCTCTACTGGGCCCTGGCGCTGGGCTGGGCCTCGTGAGCGGCGCCCTGTACGCGATGGGCGAGCCCCCGCGCCGCCCCGAGGCGCCGGTGCGCCTGGCGGTGCTGGGAGCCACGGGCTCCATCGGCACCCAGATGCTGGACCTGGTGCTGCGCGACCCCGAGCGCCTGCGCGTGACCGTGCTCACCGCCAACAGCCGCACCGAGGAGCTGGCCGCGCTGGTGCGCCGACTGGAGGCTTCCGGCGCCGCGGACCGGCCCTGGATCGCCGTGGCCGACGCCGAGGCCCACGCCCGCGCCGCCGCGGACCCCGTGCTGGGCCGCCGGCTGCTGCCGCCGGGGGCGGAGGGCGTGGCCCAGGCCGCCGGCCTGGGCGACGTGGACGTGGTGGTCAACGGCCTGGTGGGCGCCGCGGGCCTGCCGCCCACCCTGGCCGCCTGCGCCCGCGGCCGCACCCTGGCCCTGGCCAACAAGGAGGCCCTGGTCATGGGCGGGGACCTGGTGCGCGAGGCCGCGGCGCGGCACGGCGCCAGGATCATCCCCGTGGACTCGGAACACTCGGCCCTGGCGCAGTGTTTGAGCGGGCGCCGTCCGCGGGAGCTGGCGCGCCTGATCCTGACCGCATCGGGCGGCCCCCTGCGCACCTGGAGCGCGGAGCGCATGGCCGCGGCCACCCGCGCCGAGGTGCTGGCCCACCCCACCTGGGACATGGGCCCCAAGATCTCGGTGGACTCGGCCACGCTGATGAACAAGGGCCTGGAGGTGATCGAGGCGCACGTGCTCTTCGGCACCCCGTACCGGGACATCGACGTGGTGGTGCATCCCGGCTCCATCGTGCATTCTCTGGCCGAGTTCCGCGACGGCGCGGTGATGGCCCAGCTCGGAGCGCCGGACATGCGCGTGCCCCTGCTCTACGCCGTGTGGGGCGAGCGGCACGAGCCCCTGGACGGACCGCGGCTGGACCTGGCGGCCCTGGGCGAGCTGCGCTTCGAGCGGCCGGATCCGGAGCGGTTCCCCTGCCTCGCCCTGGCGCGCGCCGCGGGCGAGGCGGGCGGCACGGCCACCATCGCGCTCAACGCCGCCAACGAGGTGGCCGTGGCGGCGTTCCTGGCCGACCGTGTGGGCTATTCCGACATCGCCGCGGTGATCGGCGACGTCCTCGCGGCGACGCCCGCCGCGCCGGTGCGCTCCCTGGACGACGCCCTGGCCGCCGACGCCGCGGCCCGCGACGCCGCCCGCGATCTCCTGCAGCGCCGCGCCCGCGCCTGACCCGACGCAAGGAAGAGAGCATGTCCATCCTGATCGCCTTCGTCGTGACCCTGGGGCTCGTGATCCTGATCCACGAGCTGGGGCACTTCCTCGTCTGCAAGTGGACGGGGATCTACGTGAAGACCTTCTCCATCGGCTTCGGCCCCAAGCTGCTGCGCTGGCGCTACGGGGAGACGGAGTACGCCCTGAGCGCCGTGCCCTTCGGCGGCTACGTGAAGATGGCGGGGGAGGGCGTCATGGAGGAGATCCAGGACGCCGGCACCGGCGAGCAGTACCACTATCCCATCGGCACGGCGGAGGGCGACCAGCTCGCGGCCATGCGCGACGACGCCATCCCCGAGCACCGCCACTTCCGCGCGCGGCCCGCGTGGCAGCGTCTGGCCGTGGTGGTGGCGGGACCGCTGGCCAACCTGCTGCTGGCCTTCGTGATCTTCACGGGCAGCGTGTGGGACACGGGCCTCATGGTGGTGCCCACCACGGAGGTGGGCCACGTGCGCGCGGACTCGCCGGCGGCGGCGGCGGGGCTGCAGGTGGGCGACCGCATCGTGGGCGTGGGCTCCCACGCCGTGCACAACTGGACCGCGGTGACCGACGCCGTGGTGGAGGCCTCGCAGGCCGCCGACCCGGCGCCGGGGCCCGTGGACCTGCAGGTGGAGCGCGACGGGGCGACCCGCACCGTGACCCTGCGGCCCGGCCTGGAGGACGGCGTCTGGAACGTGGGGCTGGAGCCCGGCGACACGCGCGTGGGCCTGGTGCAGAAGGGCGGCCCGGCCGCGGAGGCGGGTCTGCAGCGGGGCGACCGCATCGTGAGCGTGGACGGCGAGACGGTGCGCTCCTTCGGGAGCATCGCCCGCATCGTGAGCGCCAATCCGGGCCGTGCGCTGACCGTGGCCTGGGAGCGCGACGGACGCGCCATGCAGGCCCTGGTCACGCCCGAGGCGGTGGAGGTGCTGCCGGACTCCACCGTGGGGCGCCTGAACTTCGAACGCTACTTCGAGTCGGAGGCCGTGGGGCCGCTGAGCGCGGTGGCCCTGGGCTGGCGCGCCACCTGGGGCACGGTCATGGGCATCGTGGGGTCGCTGCCGCTGATCTTCGACGCGGGCATGGACGCCGTGGGCGGTCCCATCCGCGTGGGGCAGGTGGCCGGGGAGATGCTGCGCTGGAGCTTCGGCCACCTGATGCAGTTCGTGGCCTTCTTCAGCGTGAACCTGTTCCTGCTGAACCTGCTGCCCATCCCGGTGCTGGACGGCGGACACGTGGTGTTCATCCTCTATGAGATGGTCTTCGGCCGCTCTGTGCACCAGCGGGTGCAGGCCATCGCCACGCAGGTGGGACTCATCGTGCTCATGCTGTTCATGATCACGGTGATCGTGAAGGACGTGCTGCGGGTGATCCCCAGCTAGGAGGGCGGCGGCGGCGGATCGTCCGTGGCGGGCGCCGGTAGGGGCGCGGTCAGGCGTTCCGGCGACGGGTTCTCCAGGAGGCTGTCCTCCTCGGCCTCGAGCAGGCGGGACAGCAGGTCGTGGAAGGCGGCCAGACGATCGGTGTCCGGCGAGAGGGCGGCCTCGGCGCGGGCCAGGGCGGAGTCGCCCCAGGCCGCGGCCATGGAATCCAGCAGGGCCTCGCCGGCGGGACGGTCCCGCAGGGAGACGGCCCGGGCCCGTTCGAGCTGGACGAAACGGGTGACGTATTCGAGCTCGGCCGGAGTGAGGTCGGACACGCCCAGGGGCGCGTTCTCCTCGCGGCAGGACGCCAGCGGCAGGAGCAGCGCGCAGAGGCAGACGAGCGGCAGGACGCGACGCGGCATGATGACCTCCGGGACGGACCTCGCGGGTCGACGCACGGGAGCATGGGATGAATCGGGGCGCGGAGCAAGATGAGTTTCCCCCGGCACGCTAGCGGCCGCGTGAGCCGCACGCTTCTGCTCCTGTGCGGCCTCGTCCTGCTGGGCGTCGGCCGCGCCGCCGCGGTGAGCGAGCTGGATTTCGGCCTGGAGCAGCACCAGGTCTTCCGCATCCTGATCGAGGGCAACCGGGCCTTCGACGACGGCGAGCTCAGGAGCCTGCTCAAGATCCGCGAGCCCCGCCGCTTCCATCCCCTCATGCTCCTGGGCCTGTCGGACCGCACCGCCCGCTACCAGCCCCATCTGCTGGAGGTGGAGCTGGGCGTGCTGGCGCGCTGGTACCGCCAGCGCGGCTACCACGACGTGCGCGTGGAGCTGCTCACGGTGACGGAGGATCCCGAGGGCCGCGGCGACGTGATCCGCATCGGCGTGACCGAGGGTCCGCGCACGGACCTGGTGGAGGTGTCCTTTCCGGGCGCCGAGGGTCTGGTGGACCTGGGCCTGCGCGAGCAGCTCCGCTACCGCCCCGGCGTGCCCGCGCCCGGCGACCTGAACGACCTGGGCCCGGACCTCTACCGCCTGCGCACCGGCCTCTGGGAGCGCGGGCACCTGGGCGTGACCATCGATCCGGAGCTGCGCCCCGCCGCGCCGCCCGACTCCCTGCACCTGGGCGCCGCGCTGGCCTACCACGTGCGTCCCGGCCCGCGCTACGTGGTGGGCGACGTGACCATCGTGGGCGCGGAGCGCACGCGGCCGGAGCTGATCCGCAAGCGCCTGCAGGTCAAGCCCGGGGCCTTCTTCCGCTGGAGCGCGGTGGAGGACTCCCGCGACCGCCTGGTGGAGACGTCCCTGTTCCGCGACGTCTCCTTCCGCCCCACGCGCATGGACAGCCTGCTGGGCCTGGCGGACCTGGAGGTGGTGGTGGTGGAGCGCAAGCCCGCCTACTACGAGTTCGGTTTCGGCGTGGGCAGCCGCGAGCGCATCCGCGTGCTGGCCGGCTGGGGCCACAACAACCTCTTCGGCACGGGTCAGAAGCTGGGCCTGCGCGCGCGCAACGCCCTCAACTACGAGGACGTGCAGCGCCTGAGCGACGGCGCGGCGGACCCGGAGCTGAACTACCACTACGAGCTGAACCACAACTACCCGGACCTGCTGGGCCGCTTCGGCCTGGACACCAACTTCTACGTCGAGAAGGAGACCCGCGGCGAGTCGGGCCTGAACCTGCGCACGCGCGGCTTCCGCACGGGCACGCGCTTCCGGCCCGGCGACCACACCGTGAACACGCTGGCCTTCGGCGTGGAGCGCGTGGAGCCGGAGATCCATCCCGACGCCATCGAGGAGATGCAGAACCGCTGGCGCGCCGCCGGGCTCACCGCCGCCTCCACCCGCTCGTTGAGCTGGAACGTGTACGACGAGGAGCGCGACGACCCGGTGCGTCCCCGCCGCGGCTCCCTGCGCACCGGCCTGGCCGAGGTGGCCGGCGGCCCCCTGGGCGGCGACAACTCCTTCTGGAAGCTGTCCTCGAGCTGGCACGGCTACACGGGCACCCCCCTGGGCGGCGTGCTGGCCGTGCGGGTGAGCGCGGGCGTGGTGCGGCCCTACGCCGGGTCGCTGGACCGCGGCGCCGACGGGGTGCCGTACCAGGAGCGCTACTTCGCCGGCGGCGTGTCGTCGGTGCGCGGCTACGAGGAGCGCAGCCTGGGGCCCCAGATCACGGATCCGGCCCTGCTGGACAGCCTGCAGCTCTCCAGCGACGTGCCCCTGCCGGACCAGCCCGCCCGCGGCGGCAACTACCTGCTGCTGAGCAACGTGGAGTGGCGCTTCCCCGTGCCCGTGCTCAGCGCGTGGAACGTGGGCGGCGTGTTCTTCCTGGACGGCGGCAACGTGTGGGAGCGCCTGCGCGACGTGAGCCTGGAGGACTTCCGGCTCACCTCGGACCCGGGCGATCCTGAGGACGACGCCTCCACCAAGCTCACCGACTACCGCTGGAGCCTGGGCACGGGCGTGCGCGTGGACACGCCCGTGGGACCGGTGCGCGTGGACGTGGGCTTCCCGCTGAAGCGGGCGCGCACGTCGGAGACCGACGCCGACAGCCGCGTGGTCTATCACTTCTCGCTGGGGTATCCGTTCTGATGCTGGTGCGGGCGACACGCTGGACGCTGCTGGTGGCGGTCGTGCTCTTCACGGGCGTGGTGGCCTGGCTGGCCACGCACCCCGCCAGCACCGCGCCGTGGCTCTCGCGCCTGGCCACGCGCCACCTGCTGGGCGCCCACGGCAGCGTGCGCTTCGCCGACTACGCCGGCAACCCGCTGCGCGGCGTGACCCTCTACGACGTGACCCTCACCCTGCCCGGCGCCGGCGGCGGCACCACCGTGGTGGGGGTGGACACCCTGTCGCTGGCCTACGACCTGCACGCCCTGCTGCGCCAGCCCTACGAGCTGAAGCGCGTGCTGATGGTGGGGCCGGAGGTGCGCGGCGTGCGCGGCGAGCCGGGCGACGGCGAGGCCCGCGGCGGCGGCCTGCCCGGCCTGGTGATCCACGACCTGGAGGTGCTGCACGGCGCCCTGTCCCTGGCCGACGCCGACGGCCGCCTGGAGCAGGAGGTCACCGGCCTGGACTGGCGGGGCTCCCTGCGCCTGGGCGACGAGATCCGCATCTCCGCCGTGGACGCCGCCCTGGACTGGACCACCCGCGACGCCCGGCTCTCCGACCTGCGCGGCGCCGTGGCCCTGCGCGACGGCGACCTGCACGTGGATCAGCTGAGCGGCCGCCTCAACGACAGCACCGTCCTGGTCTCCGGCGTGCGCCGCGCCGACGCCTCGCTGGACCTGCGCGTGGAGGCCCAGCGCGTGGACGCGGTGGAGGTGGAGGAGCTCATCGACATGACCCTGGGCTTCCAGGCCCGGGGCGACGTGCGCATGGACCTGCACGCCCACGGCGACACCCTGGACTTCGACGTGGACTTCACCGGCGAGCTGGAGGGCTACGAGTTCCGGGACTTCACCGGCCGCGCCACCCTGTCGCCCCGCTTCCTGGACTTCCACTCCCTGGCCGGCCGCCTCAACGGCGCCCTGGTCAGCGGCCGCGGCCGCTTCGACGTGACCGACACCGAGGACGTGATCTTCCGTGTCACCGGCAGCGTGGCCGACGTGGACCTGTCCCGCGGCCTGGTGCCGGACGTGGAGCTGCCGCCCACCGACGGCTGGGGCGAGGTGGAGATCTGGCGCCGCGAGGCCCAGGAGTCCACCCTGGTGCGCGGCTGGCTGCGCGACGGCCACGTGGCCGACGTGCCCTTCGACTCCCTGCACGTGCTGGTGGCCGGCGACGCCGCCGGCGTGACCTTCCACAGCCTGGACCTGATCTACGGCGCGGCCAAGGCCCGCCTGGACGGTCGCGCGGATCTGGACGGCAACTTCCGCGGCCGGCTGGACGTGCTCTCGTCGGATCTCTCGCGGCTGCCCGAGGAGTGGCCCGCCCCGCCGCTGCACGGGCGCCTGCGGGCGTCGGGGGAGGTGCGCGGCGTGGACCCGGTCTTCGACTTCGCCGGCAACGTGCTGCTCCACGACGCCGGCTTGGAGCGCCTGGAGGCCGCCGAGACCCGCGTGGAGATCACCGTGACCGACGCCCTGCGCGACCCCGGCGTGTGGCTGGAGGCGGAGGGCGACGGCCTGCGGGCCGGCGGCGTGCCCTTCGGGCGTTTCGGCCTGGCCGGCATGGTGGACGCCCGCCGCGCCGAGCTCTCGCGCTTCCGCACCGAGCGCGGCGACACGGTGCTGGCCTTCCACGGCGACGCCGCCTTCCGCGACGGCCTGGCCGCCATGCGCGTGGCGGACCTGGCGCTGGACCTGGAGGGCGCCACGTGGGCGGTGGGGGACACGGTGCGCCTGGAGGCCGGCCCCGGCGTGTTCCGCCTGCGGCCCGCGGAGCTGAGCAGCGCCCAGGGCCGTCTGGCGGCGGCCATCGACTGGGACGAGCCCGCCGGCACCCTGAGCGGCGAGGTGGACCTGGCCACCCTGGACCTGGAGCTCATCAACCCGTTCCTGGCCGAGCCCGTGCTCAACGGCCGCGTCTCCGCCCGCTGCGGCCTGGGCGGCAGCCCCGACGCGCCCCTGGCCGCGCTCACCGCGCGCCTGACCGACGCCGACTTCCCCCTGGCGCGTCTGGACACGGTGACCGTGGACCTGGACTTCAGCCACGGCGTGCTGGACCTGCACCAGGTGGAACTGGCCAGCGACCACGGCCGCCTGCGAGCGTCGGGCGCCGTGTCGCACCCGGGCACGGACCTGGTGGAGGAGTGGTGGCGCGGCGCCGCCCTGGACCTGCACCTGGACGTGCTGGACGGCGACTGGGCCTTCATCGACCAGTTCGAGATCCCCGCGCTGGACCGCATCGCCGGCCGCTTCCGGGGCAGCGTGGAGATCGGCGGCACCACCCTGGCGCCGCGCATCGAGGGCGGGCTGACCAGCGAACCCTTCCACGTGCACTGGCTGCACCTGGACCGCCTGCAGGGCGGCGTGGCCTACGAGCCCGGCCAGCTCACCCTGTCGGACCTGCAGGGACGCAAGGGGACGCTGGATCTGAGCGGCCGCATCGAGATCCCCCTGGAGATGGACTTCCACTCGGAGCCGGTCTCGCCCCTGGACGGCCCGCTCTACATGAGCCTGACCATTCCGGAGGGTTCGGACCTGGCGCCCCTGGCCGAGGCCACCAACGCCTTCGTCTCCGCGGGCGGCTCCGGCGGCCTGGACCTGGTGGTTTCCGGACGCGCCGATCATCCGTACTATTCCGGCAGCCTGCGCGTGCGCGACGGCTCCATGGTGATCCGCCGCCTCAACGAGGTGTACGCGGACATCAACGCCGACGGCGTGTGGCAGGGCGACGTGCTGACCCTGCGCGACATCCGCGGGCGCGAGGGCATGCGCGGCACGGTCCGAGGCGACGGCACGCTGACCTTCCGCGGCCTGGTGCTGGAGACCTTCGAGGTGGACCTGGAGGCGGACCGCTTCCTGGTGTCGTCCATCCCGGACGTGCGCGCCCTGGTGCGCAGCGACGCCCTGAAGCTCACCGGGGTGAAGGTGGGGCCGGACAGCCTCATCGTGCCCATGTTCACCGGCGACCTGGAGGTGATCCAGGCCCGCTACACGGGCGACTTCTCGGAGCAGGCCGGCGTGGTGGACCCGCGCATCGGCACGGTGGCGCCGGACTGGCTGGCGGACCTGGCCATCCACGCCCCGCCGCGCACGGTGAGCGTGCAGAACAACCAGATGGAGCTGGACCTGGGCGGCGACGTGCGCCTGACCCGCGACGAGGGCGGCATGGACGTGCGCGGCGAGCTGGCCATCGACCAGGGCCATCTGCCGGTGTTCAACAACGACTTCCGCGTGACGGCGGGCACGGCCACGTTCCTGAGCGGACGCGGTCCGGTGCCGGAGCTGGACATCTCCGCGGAGACGCAGGTGCGGCTGCCGGCGCCCCAGGGCGCGGAGAACGTGAACCGGCGCCTGGAGCGCATCTGGATCACCTTGACCGGACCGGCCACGGGGCCCACGGTGACGTTCCTGAGCGAGAGCGGCTATCCGCGCCAGAGCATCGAGCGCATGCTGCTGGGGCTGTCGCCCCACGCGGCCGACTCGCCCACCGTGGGCGAGATCCGGCGCGGCACCGTGGCCGCCGGCTTCAACCTTCTGGAGCGCGAGGTGGCGCAGCAGCTCGACGTGGTGGACACCTTCGACATCATCGGCGGGCGCGAGCGCGCCGACGGCACCATGCAGACCCTGGTGGGGGTGGGCAAGTACATCGGGCGGGACCTCTACGTGCGCTTCGCCCAGGCCGTGACGGACCAGGACCGCGAGGTGCTGGTGGAGTACCAGATCTCGGACCACCTGGTGCTGCAGTCCGAGATCAACCGGCGCCTGGACGAGGCCCTGGGCAACACCACGTACAGCGTGGACCTGAAGTACCGCTTCGAGTACTAGGAAGGGAGGACGGGCATGACCATTCCGCGCCGCGCCGCGCTGCTGCTGCTCGTCCTGCTGTGCACCGCGGGCGGGGCCCAGGCCTTCGGCCGCAACAAGGTGCAGACCTTCGACCGCGACTGGCGCACCCTGACCACGCCCCACTTCGAGATCACCTACGCCGACGGCGCGGACGAGCTGGCCGCGCGCGCGGCCATCATCGCCGAGCGCACCTACCGCGAGTACGCCCTGCGCCTGGGGCACGACCTCGAGAAGCGCGTGCCGTTCATCCTCTACGCCAGCCACGGCGAGTTCGCCCAGACCAACATCGCCGACGAGCTCTTCGGCGAGGGCACCGGCGGCTTCACCGAGCCCTCGCGCAACCGCATGGTGCTGCCCTACGAGGGCAACCACGCGGACTTCGTGCACGTGGTGCGCCACGAGCTGGTGCACGTCTTCATGTTCGACATGGCCTTCGGCAGCTCCCGCGCCGGCGCCTCACGCTCGCCTTTCTTCCGCATCCCGCTGTGGTTCGCCGAGGGCGTGGCGGAGTGGTACGCGTCGGGCTGGGACGAGAACGCCGAGATGGTCCTGCGCGACGCCGCCACCCGCGACTACCTCTGGCCCCTCTCGCGTGTGGGCGGCTACCTGGTCTACAAGGAGGGCCAGGCCGCCATGCGCATGATCTCCGAGCGCTACGGCGAGGAGACGCTGGTGGAGATGTGGCGCCTGCTGGCGCGCACCCGCAACATGGATCGCACCCTGGAGGGCACGCTGGGCCTGCGCATGGAGGACCTGGACGACGAGTTCCAGCTGGAGGCGCGGCGCTGGTTCTGGCCCACCTTCGGCACCCTGGAGGAGCCGGAGGCCATCGCCCGCCGCCTGACCGACCATCAGGAGGAGGGCAACGGCTTCAACCAGCGCGCCGCCCTCTCGCCCGACGGTCTGCGCGCGGCCTTCTACTCGGACCGCGACGGGCTGGTGTCGCTCTACGTGCTGGACGTGCTGGACCCCGCGCGCGTGCGCCGGCTGGCGCGCGGCCACCGGGCGGACCGCTTCGAGAGCTTCCACTCCTTCCGCAGCGGCATCAGCTGGTCGCCCGACGGCGCGGAGATCGCCTTCGTGGCCCTCAGCGGCTCCCGCGAGACCCTGCACACGATCCGCGTGGACGACGGCGCCGTGACACGCTCCATCCCCCTGGGCCTGGACAGCGCCCGCGCGCCGGCCTGGAGCCCCGACGGCCGCACCATCGCCCTGGTGGGCGTGACCCTGGGCCGCACGGACCTCCATCTGGTGGACCTGGAGGCCGGCGACGCGCCCCCGCCCGGCTGGACGCCCCTGGCCGACGGCGCCGCCCGCCGCCGCCTCACCGACGACGCCGGCGACGAGGAGACCCCCGCCTGGAGCCCCGACGGCCGCACCCTGGCCTTCGTGCACAACCCCCGCGCCGCGGTGGAGTACGAGTTCGAGGAGACGCCGGACGGCGGGCGCCGCCTGGCCTGGGCCCGTTTCGCGGACGGCGACGAGGCCCTGCGCGTGGGCCACGCCCAGGACCGCGACCTGGTGCTGCTGGACCCGGACACGGGCGCGCGCCGCGCCCTGCGCCCGGAGCAGGGGGAGTGGCGCGACCCGGTGTGGATCGACGCCGCCGAGCTCTGCGTGGTCCACGCGGGCGGCGGCACGCCCAACCTGGCGGCCCTGGACGTGTCGGACCCGGACGTGCCGCGCATGCGCCTGATCACCAACGTGGCCGGCGCCGCCACCCAGCCCAGCTACAGCCGCGCCGCGGACCGCCTGGTCTTCACGGCCTTCCTCGCCGGCGGCTACGACCTGCACGCCGTGGACGGCTACCGCGCCTGGTCCCGCCGCACGCCGGCCGGCGCGCCCCTCGGCGACGTGGCCTTCGACCCGCCTGAGCTGGTCACGGCGGAGCAGGGCCCTCCTCCGCTGCGCGACGCCGACGCCGTGGGCGATGTGGAACCCTACAGCCCGCGCTTCCACCTGGACACCAGCGGCGCCCTGGACGGCGGCGCCGTGTTCTTCAGCCCGCAGGCCGGCCTGGGCATGGCCAACGTGCTCAACTTCAGCGATCAGCTCGGCGACCGGCGCCTGTCCTTCCTGGTCAACGTGTACGGGTCGCTGGAGAACAGCGACCTGGCCGCCAGCTACGCCTACCTCAAGCACCGCTGGGACCTGGGCGTGGGGCTCTTCCACTTCAAGAACTACTACAACTCCGCGTTCACCACCGTGGGCGAGGTGCTGCCCGACGACACCTTCTTCAGCGAGCGCAACTACGGTCTGGTCTGCGACGCCTCCTACCCGTTCAGCACCTTCCGCCGCGTGAGCATCGGCCTGCAGGCGCTCACGTCCATCCGCACCCAGTACGCCCTGGACCCGTCGGGCTACTACCTGGTGGAGGACGGCAGCGTGAAGCACCACCTGCTGCAGCCCACGCTGGAGTACAGCCACGACAGCGCCTTCTACGGCTACCACGGTCCGGTGACCGGCAGCCGCCTGCAGCTGCACTTCGCGCCGGCCATCGGCATCGGCGGCGACAGCCTGGACCGCCGCACCGTGCTGATGGACTGGCGCCGCTACGGCATGCCCTGGAGCCGGAACACCTTCGCCGTGCGCCTGCTGGGCGCCGCGAGCCTGGGCCGCGACCCGCGCGGCTTCGTGCTGGGCGGCCCCTTCACCCTGCGCGGCTACGACTTCTACGACTACCAGCAGGACCCGCACCTGGCCGGCAGCCGCCTGGTCATGCTGAACCTGGAGTACCGTCTGCCCCTGGTGGACGCGCTGATCTTCGGCTGGCCGGGGCGCTGGGGGCTGGGGCCCATCGGCGCCACCGTGTTCTTCGACGCCGGCACCGCCTGGGCCGACGGCGAGACCGTGGCCTTCCTGGGCCACGACGCCGCCGGCGAGTGGGGCATGCGGGACTTGCGGGGCTCCTACGGCTTTGGTATAAGGGCCAGCCTGGGCTTCCTCCCCCTCAAGTTCGACTGGGCCTGGCCCACGGATCTGCGCAGCACGGGGGAAGGCATCTTCCACTTCAGCATCGGCCCCGAATTCTGATCCCCAGCCCCCCGGGAAGGACCCCGTGCTCGAACTGCATCGCCTGAACGACCGCCAGCGGGAAGCCGTGGAGGCTCCCGAAGGCCCCCAGCTCGTGGTGGCCGGCGCCGGCAGCGGCAAGACCCGCGTGCTGACCACCCGCATCGCCTGGCTCCTGAGCGAGCGCCGCGTGCTGCCCTCGGAGATCCTGGCCTTCACCTTCACCAACAAGGCCGCGCGCGAGATGAAGGAGCGCGTGAACACGCTGGTGGGGGAGAACCGCGCGCCCCACTGGGTGGGCACCTTCCACGCCACCGGCGTGAAGATCCTGCGCCGCGACGGCGCGGCCCTGGGCATCGACCCCAACTTCACCATCTACGACACGGACGACAGCACGCGCCTGCTCAAGCGCGTGGCCGCCGACGCCGGCGCGGACCCCAAGCAGTACCCGCCGTCCAAGCTGCGCCACCGCATCAGCGCCTGGAAGAACGAGGACATCGACCCGGAGACCGCCCTGGCCGACGCCGAGTTCTGGGACGAGCCGCCGGCCAAGGCCTACGCCGCCTACGAGAAGGCCCTGCGCGCCAACAACGCCCTGGATTTCGACGACCTCATCCTGCGCACCGTGCACCTGCTGGAGCAGAGCGAGGAGGTGCGCGCCAAGTACGCCCAGCGCTTCCGCCACGTGCTGGTGGACGAGTTCCAGGACACCAACAAGCTGCAGCTCATCCTCATCAAGGCGCTGAGCAGCGTGCACGGCAACGTGTTCGCCGTGGGCGACGACGACCAGTCCATCTACAGCTGGCGCGGCGCCCAGGTGGAGAACATGCTCAACTTCGAGGAGTTCTTCCCCGGCTCGGGCCTGGTGCGCCTGGAGCAGAACTACCGCAGCACGGGCAACATCCTGGACGCAGCCAACGCCGTCATCGCGCACAACAGCAAGCGCAAGGGCAAGAACCTGTGGACGGCCGGCGCCGCGGGCGACCTGCTGCAGGCGGAGCTGGTGGGCGACGAGGAGGACGAGGCCGCGCGCGTGGTGGACATCGTGCGCGAGGAGTCGGCCAAGGGCCTCCGGCGCGGCGACGTGACCATCCTCTACCGCACCAACGCCCAGAGCCGCGCCCTGGAGGAGGCCCTGCGCCGCGCCGCCGTGCCCTACCAGGTGGTGGGCTCCACGGCCTTCTACGAGCGGCGCGAGATCCGCGACGTGCTGGCCTACCTCAAGCTCCTGCACAACCCGGCGGACTCGGTGGCGGCCCTGCGGGTGCTCAACGTGCCCAAGCGACGCATCGGCGACACGTCGGCGCAGCGCCTGCTGGCCCTGGCCGAGCGCGAGGGGCTGACCCTGGGCGAGGCGGCCGGCCGGCCCGGGCTGATGGAGACGGAGCTGGGCGGCGCCGCCATGCAGAAGATCCGCGAGTTCTTCGCGCTGGTGGCGCAGCTGCGCGCCATGGCGGAGGAGATGAGCGTGCCGGACCTGCTGGAGGCGCTCCTGACCCGCGTTGGCTACGAGGCCTGGCTGGAGCAGGACGACGCCGAGACCGCCGCCGCCCGCCTGGAGAACGTGGCGGAGCTCGTCAACGGCGCCCACGCCTTCCACGACCAGTCCGACGGCGGCACCCTGGCCCAGTACCTGGAGCAGGTGGCCCTGGTGGCCGACGCGGACACCATCGCGGACGATCAGGGCGTGGTGCGCATGATGACGGTGCACGCGGCCAAGGGCCTGGAGTTCCCGGTGGTGGCCATCTGCGGCGTGGAGGAGGAGCTCATGCCCCACGTCTCCAACCTGGAGGACGCCTCGGCCCTGGAGGAGGAGCGCCGCCTGTTCTACGTGGCGCTCACCCGCGCGGAGAAGCGCGTCTACCTGCTGCACGCGCGCATGCGCCGGCGCTTCGGCCAGCGCGAGGCCTGCCTGGCGTCGCGCTTCCTGGGCGAGATCCCGGACACGCTGATGGAGATGAGCGGCGATCCGGTGCAGGCGCCCACGCTGGGCAGCTTCCTGGGCGGGGAGTCGTGGACCGGGTTCGGCGGGGCGTCGCGCGGCGGCGAACGCCGGGCGCCGCGGCCGTCGGCCCCCGTGCGTCCGCGTCCGCAGTCCACGGCGGATCTCTGGGCGTCCGACGTGAGCCAGGAGGAGGTGGCCTACCGCGTGGGCCAGACCGTGCTGCACCCGGCCATGGGGCAGGGCGTGGTGGCGCGGGTGGAGGGCAGCGGCCCCAACCTCAAGCTCGACGTGGATTTCCCCGGCGGCGAGCGCAAGCACTTCCTGGCGCGGTTGGCCAAGCTCCGCACGTTGGACTGACGGCGCCGCTCAGCGCAGCAGCACCACCTTCTCCACGGCACGCGCGCCGCCGGCGCTCAGGGCGAACCAGTAGGTGCCCGCGGGCAGGCGGCGGCCCTCGGCGTCGCGGCCGTTCCAGTGCCACGCCGCGGCCTCGTCCGCGGCCGCATGCTCCCCCAGATCCCATCGCGCCAGGCGACGGCCGCGGGCGTCGTGCAGCTCCAGGGTCACCGGCCCGGCGCGGCGCACCACGTAGCGCAGCTCCACGTCGCCGCCCGCGGACGGGTTGGGGTGCGGCGCCGCGAGGGTGAGCGCAGGCGGGGGCAGGGCCGCCGTGGTGCGCAGCAGGCTCGCGTCGGGATCGATCAGCACCGTGTCCGGGGCCGCGGTCCAGGGCACGTCCACCTCGGCCGCGGGGCCGTCCAGGCGCACGTGCAGGCGCAGGCTGTCGCCGCCGGCCACCACGGTCACGGGCACGCGCAGGTCGAAGAGCTCCGCCTGCCGCTGCTCCAGCCGCAGCACGCCGCGCGGGCCGTCGGCGCCCGCCTCCGCGCGCCAGCTCCAGCCCAGCTCCGGCACGGCCGTGGTCTCCAGCCAGGGCCGGAACCAGCCGCTCAGGTCGCGACCCGCGGCGCGCGAGGCCGCGGCCACAACGTCGGCGCCGGTCACGTGGCCGGGCGCGCCGCCGGTGCTGCCGGCGTAGTCTCGCAGGAACTCGAAGAAACGCGCGTCGCCCAGCTCGCCGCGCAGCATGTGCAGCACCCAGGCGCCCTTGTCGTAGACCAGCAGCGAGAGGATGGGCGAGGGATCGTTCAGCGGCCGCTCGGCCGTGAAGAGGTCCGGATGCCCCTGGGGCCCGATGAGGTCCAGGTACGCCCGGTAGGCGGCGCGGCCTTCGGTGCGCTCGGTCCACAGGGCCTCGCAGTAGCGGGCGAAGCCCTCGTTGAGCCAGATGTCCGACCATTCCGCGGGCGTCATCAGGTCGCCGAACCACTGGTGCGCCAGCTCGTGCACGATGACGCCGCGGAAGCGCCCGTCCTCCGCGATCATGCCCGCGCCGAAGCTGGTGGACGTCTGGTGCTCCATGGCCCCGCCGAACTTCACGGACATCTGCCCGTAGCGCTCGCCCGCGAAGGGCCAGGGGCCGGCCAGCTCCTCCAGCCACTGCAGCATGGCGCAGGTGGGCTGGTAGAAGACGGCGCCGGCGTCGGCGTGCTCCGGCCAGAGGTGGTAGGTGAGCTCCACGGGCCCGTCCACGCCCGCGCATTCCTCCTCGGTCTCCACGAACTCCGACACGGCCACGCCCACCAGGTACGGCGGCATGGGGTAGTCGGAGCGCCAGACGGTGGTGCGGCGGCCGTCGCCCAGGACGGTGTCCGACACCTGGTATCCGTTGGCCACCGCGCGCAGGGTGTCCGGCACGGTCAGGCGCAGGGTCATCAGGGCCTTGTCGCCGGGGTGGTCCTTGCACGGCCACCAGGCGCGGCTGCTGCTGGGCTGGCTCACGTTGAAGACGATGGGCCCGCGCGGATCCGCCGCGGAGGTGCCGCGGTCGCGGAAGACCAGCCCCAGGAAGAGCTCGCCGTGGCGGGGCGGACGGCCGCCGTAGGTGACCGCCAGGGAGCAGGCCGCCGCGGTCCCGGCGGGCACGGGCACGGCCAGGCGCTCGCCGTCGTGGCGGAAGGGGACCGCCGCGCCGTTCCAGGTCAGGGCGTTCACGGTCAGCTCCGGCACCAGGTCCAGGCGCACGGAGTCCAGGGCGGCGTCGGTCAGGCGGATCGATGCGGACACCGTGCCGCCCACGCGGGCGGCGGCGGGATCCAGGCTCAGATCCAGATCGTAGGCCAGCACGTCGAAGCCGCGGTCGCCGTCGCCGTCGTCCGCGGCCAGGGCCTTCAGCCCATGCTTGCACGGCGGCGCCGGCGGCAGCGCCAAGGCTTGCGTCGACAGCAGCAGCAGGGCGATCCCAAGCAGACGCACGCGGTTCCTTTCCGCAGGGGAGGGCGCCGCCCTTGGCAGGCGGCGGCGCTTGGGTCATGATACGCCAAAGGGCCGCCGCCCCCAAGGCGAGCCCGCGACCCGCAGCCGGGAGACGCCGTGGCCGAACGCCTGACCCCCGAGGACCTCGCCGCCCTGTCGCGGTTGGCCGCCCTGGATCCCGACGCGGCCGATCGCGACGCTCTGGGCGCGAGCCTGGAGCGCGTGCTGGCCGCGGTGACGGCGCTCCAGGAGGCGGACCTGGAGGGCGTGGAGCCCGTGTGGCGGCTCGGTCCCACGGCCTGCCCGCTGCGTGACGACGAGCCTGCCGCTCCCGGCCCCGATCCCTTCCCCTCGGCCTGTCCCCGCGCGCCCGACGGCGGCCTGGACCTGCCCGCGCCGCGACCGGGGGAGGAGGCGTCGTGAGCGTCGCGGACCTGGACGTGCTGGAGGCGGCCGCGCGCCTGCGCGATGGCGGACTCACCGCGGCGGACCTCCTGCGGGCGGCCCGCGAGCGCATCGCCGACCTGGACGGCGATCTGGGCTGCTATCGCTGGCTGGAACTGGCCGCGCCCCCCGCGGGCCCGCCCGGGCCGTCGCCCCTGTGGGGCATCCCTTACGGCATCAAGGCCAACCTCTGGGCCCGGGGCGCGCCCGCCGACTGCGCGTCGCGCCTGCTCGCCGGCTGGGTGCCGCCCGCCGACGCCGCCGCCGTGGCCCGCCTGCGCGCCGCCGGCGCCGTGCTCCTGGGCACCCTGAACCTGGACGAGTTCGCCATGGGCTCCAGCACCGAGCACGCCTGGGGCCTGGCCACGCGCAACCCCTGGCATCCCGACCACGTGCCCGGCGGCTCCAGCGGCGGCGCCGCGGCGGCGGTGGCGGCGGGCCTTGCGGGCTTCGCCCTGGGCAGCGACACGGGCGGCAGCGTGCGCCATCCCGCCCACTGCTGCGGCGTGACGGGTCTGATCGCCGGCTACGGACGCGTGTCGCGCCGCGGCCTGGTGCCCCACGCCACCTCCCTGGACCGCGTGGGCGTGCTGACGCGCTCGGTGGCCGATGCCGCCGCCGTGCTGGCCCACGTGGCCGGCCGCGACGCCGGCGACGCCACGAGCACCGACCTGGCCGAGCCTGACCCCGTGGCCGCCACCCGCCGCGTCTGCCGCGGCCTGCGCGTGGGCTGGGTGCGCGGTCTGGAGCGCTGGGCCGATGCGGACACGCTGGCGGACCAGGCCCGCTGCCGATCCATCCTGGCCGACGCCGGCGCGGTCCTGGACCCGGTGGACCTGCCCGACACGGATCTGGCCCTGGCCGCCTACACGATCCTGGCGAGCGCCGAGGCCGGCGCCGACCTGGCCAGATACGACGGCGGCCATCTGGGCCCCCGCGCGTTCGGGGGAGATCATGCCGCCGCGGCCGCCGCCGCCCGCACCGCCGGCTTCGGCGCGGAGGTCCGCCTTCGCCTGCTCACCGCCGCCCACGTGCTGCGCGCCGGCCACGCCGACCGCTGGGCGGGCCGCGCCGCCCGCGCCCGCGCGCTGATCCACCGCGAGCTGCGCGACCTCCTCCACGACCGTCACGTCCTGCTGCTGCCCACCGCCGCGGGCCCGGCCTTCCGCCGCGGCGAGCGTACCGGAGATCCCGTGGCCATGCGCGACGCCGACCGCTTCACCGTGCCCGCCAGCCTGGCCGGCCTGCCGGCCTTGACCGTGCCCACCACGCTGACCGCGGCGGGCCTGCCTCTGAGCGCGCAGCTCATCGGCCGCGACGACGGCGAAGGGGCGCTGCTGACCCTGGGCGCGGCCCTGGAACGCGGCGCGGACTTCGACGCCCGGCGGAAGGAGTCGCCGTGGCGGAGGCGCTGATCGGCCTGGAGCTCCACGTGCGCCTGGCCACGCGCACCAAGCTGTTCTGCGGCTGCCGGGTGGACCCCGCCGCCGCGCCCAACACGCACGTATGCCCCGTGTGCGCCGGCCTGCCCGGTGCCCTGCCCGCGCCCAACGCCGCCGCCGTGCGCCAGGGCCTGCGGCTGGCCGCGGCCCTGGGCTGCACGGTGGCGCCGGACAGCAGCTTCGCGCGCAAGCAGTACCTCTACCCGGACCTGCCCCGGAACTACCAGATCACCCAGCAGGCCCGGCCCCTGGCCCGCGGCGGCCTGCTGGAGTTCGGCGACGACCTCGCGCCGGGTCGCCTGACCCTGCAGGGGATCCACCTGGAGGAAGACGCCGGCCGCAGCCGCAGCGTCCACGACGGCCGCGTGAGCGTGGATCTCAACCGCGCCGGCGCGCCCCTGGCGGAGATCGTCACCGCGCCGGAGCTGCGCACGGGGGAGGAGGCGTACCAGGTGCTGCGCGCCCTGCGCCGCCTGCTGCGCTGGCTGGACGTGAGCGAGGCGCGCATGGAGGACGGCGACCTGCGCTGCGACGCCAACATCTCCCTGCGCGGACCCGACGGCGCGCCCGGTCCCCGCGTGGAGCTGAAGAACCTGAACACGGCGCGCGGCGTGGCCCGGGCCCTGGAGTTCGAGCGCGCGCGGTTGCACGCCCGGCTGGCCGACGGCTTGGCGTCCGTTCCGGAGACCCGCGCCTGGAACGCCGAGGCCCGCCGCACCGAACCCCTGCGCGCCAAGGAGACCGCCGCCGACTACCGCTTCCTGGAAGATCCGGACCTGCCGCCCCTGACCGGCCTGGACGCCGCCGCGGAGCTGGCCCGACGCGCGCTGCCGGAGCTGCCCGGCGTGCGGGCGCGGCGGCTGGCGCGGCTCCACGGCCTGGAGCCCGAGCTGCTGCGCGCCGTGACCGCGGACCGCGCGGCCTGCGACCGCTTCGAAGCCCTGGCCCGTTACGCCGGCGACGCTCGCGCGGCCGCCCGCTGGTGCGCCGGACCGGTGGCGGCCCTGGCCCGCGAACGCGGCGCCGCCGTCGTGCCGGGCGCCGTGCGCCTGGCCCGCCTTCTGCGGCTGGAGGCCGTCGGCCGCGTGGCCCCGCCCCAGGCCCGCGCCCTGCTGCCCCTGCTGGTGGACGATCCCCGCGACCCGCTTGCGGTGGCTGCCGCCCACGGCCTGACCGTGGCGGTGGCCGGCGCGGACCTGGAAGCGCTGGCCGCCGCGGTTTTGGCAGAGACGCCCGCCCAGGTCTCCGCTTACCATGGGGGGAAGGCCGCCCTGCTGGGATGGTTCGTGGGGCGGGTGCTGGCCCGCGTCGACGGCCGCGCCGATCCGGCGGCGGTCCGCGCGGCCGTGACGCGGATCCTGACCCGTGGCGGGCCTCCATCGCCATGAAATGTTTGGAAATTAACAGCTACCTGCCTACTGTTGGCGGGCCGCCCCGGACGCCGCCGCACGGGCGTCCCTCGAGAGACCGCAACGGGAGCCGAACCCCATGAGCGACCTGGAATTCCGTCTGACCGACGCCTTCCCGTCCCCCTCCCTGGAGCAGTGGCGCGCCGTGGCCGAGGCGAGCCTCCAGGGCCGCCCCGTGGACGGCCTGGCCACGCCCACCTGCGAGGGCGCCACCTACCGGCCCCTGTACACGGCCGCCGACGCCCACGCCGCGCCGCCGCCGCCGGGCACGGCGCCCTTCACCCGCGGCGCCGCGTTGCCGCGCGGGGAGGCGCCGGGCTGGGAGATCCGCCAGGACCTGCTGCATCCCGATCCGGCCGCGGTGCGCGCCGCCGCCCGCGAGGAGATCGCCGGCGGCGCCGAGGGGCTCATCCTGCGCCTGGACCCGTCGGGTCTGAAGGGCGTGATCGCGCCCACGGCCGCGGCCCTGGGCGAGTGCCTGGCCGACGTGGACCTGCGCGCGGTGCCCGTGGCCGTGGAGGCCGGGCCGTTCTTCGCCCGGCTGCCGGAGATCCTGGAGGAGGTGTGGCGCACGCGCGGCCTGGACCCCGCCGCGGCGCGCGGCTCCTACCTGGCCGACCCGATCACGCCGCTGCTGGCCAAGGGCCGCCTGCCCGTGCCCCTGGAGACCCTGCTCGCGGAGCTGGGCGCCCTGGGGGCGCGCTGCCACGCGGCGGGCCCGGGCATGACCGCCGCCAAGGTCAGCACCTGCCCCGCCCACAACGCGGGCGCGGGCGCGGACCAGGAGCTGGGCCTGGCCCTGGCCGTGGGCCTGACCTACCTGCGGGCCCTGACCGACGCCGGCCTGGGCCTGGGCGACGCCGCCCGTCAGCTCCAGTTCTGCTTCAGCACCGGCGGCACCTTCTTCCTGGACCTGGCCAAGCTGCGCGCCGCGCGCAGCCTGTGGGCGCGGCTGATCGAGGCCAGCGGCGGCGCGCCCGCCGACGGCGCCATGACCCTGCACGCCCGCACGTCCCTCCGCATGTTCAGCGTGCGCGACCCCTGGGTGAACATGCTGCGCGCCACCGCCGGCGCCTTCGCGGCGGCCTGCGGCGGCGCGGACATCGTGACGGTCACGCCGTTCGATCATCTGCTGGGGCCGTCGGACGCCTTCGCGCGGCGCATCGCCCGCAACGTGCCCATCATCCTGCGCGAGGAGTGCCATCTGGACTGGGTGGCGGACCCGGCGGGCGGGAGCTGGTTCCTGGAATCCTTGACCGACGAGCTGGCCGAGGCGGGCTGGGCCTTCTTCCAGGCCATCGAGGCCCAGGGCGGCCTGGCCGCGGCCGTGCGCACGGGCTGGCTGCAGGCGCGCGTGGACGAGACCTGGCAGGAGCGCCGGAAGCGTCTGGCCGTGCGCCGCGACCCGGTCATCGGCGTGAGCGAGTTCCCCAACCTGGCCGAGACGCTGCCGGAGCGGCCGACGCCCGACCTCGCGGCCATCGCGGCGCGCTGGGGCGCGCCCGGCAGCCTGGCGCGGGAGGCCGCGCGACCCGACGCCGCGGAACCGTTGCCTGAACGCCGCACCGCCGCGCCCTTCGAGGCCCTGCGCGACGCCGCCGACGCCCACCTGGCCGCCCACGGCGCGCGCCCCCGCGTGCTGCTGGCCACCCTGGGGCCGGTGGCCCGGCACACGGCCCGCGCGGGCTGGACGCGCAACGTGCTGGAGGCCGGCGGCCTGGACGTGATCGCTAGCGGACCCTGCGCGGACGCCGCCGCCGTTGACGCCGCCGCCCGCGCCGCAGGCTGCCGCACCGCCGTGCTCTGCGGCGCCGATCCCGATTACGAGGCCTGGGGCGAGGACGCCGCCCGCGCGCTGAAGGACGCGGGCGCCGCGCGCGTGATCCTGGCCGGCCGCCTGGGCGACCGCGCCGACGCCTGGCGCGCCGCCGGTGTGGACCACGAGGTGCGCCTGGGCACGGACATCCTGGAATTCCTGCGCGGCCTGCTCCGGGCCGAGGGGGTGGAGGCATGATCAGCTATCCCGACTTCACCACGGTGCCCCGCCGGGGCGCCGCCGCCGCGGCCGCCACGCCCGGCACCGCGGTGTGGACCACGCCCGAGGGCATCGACGTGCCGCGGATCTTCGGCCCCGAGCACGCCGCCGGCCTGGACCACCTGGACACCCTGCCCGGCCTGCCGCCGTTCCTGCGCGGACCGTACCCCACCATGTACGCGTCGCAGCCGTGGACCGTGCGCCAGTACGCCGGCTTCTCCACCGCGGAGGAGAGCAACGCCTTCTACCGGCGCAACCTGCGCGCGGGGCAGAAGGGCCTGAGCATCGCCTTCGACCTGGCCACCCACCGCGGCTACGACTCCGACCATCCGCGCGTGGTGGGCGACGTGGGCATGGCCGGCGTGGCCATCGACTCCATCGCCGACATGCGCATCCTCTTCGACGGCATCCCCCTGGACCGCATGAGCGTGTCCATGACCATGAACGGCGCCGTGCTGCCGGTCATGGCCCTGTACATCGTGGCGGCCGAGGAGCAGGGGGTGAAGCCCGAGCAGCTGGCGGGGACCATCCAGAACGACATCCTCAAGGAGTTCATGGTCCGCAACACGTACATCTATCCGCCGGCGCCGAGCATGCGCATCATCGGCGACATCTTCGCCTACACGTCGCGGCGCATGCCGCGCTTCAACTCCATCAGCATCTCCGGCTACCACATGCAGGAGGCCGGCGCGAGCGCGGACCTGGAGCTGGCCTACACCCTGGCCGACGGCGTGGAGTACCTGCGCGCCGGCACGGCCGCCGGACTGGGCGTTGACGACTTCGCGCCGCGGCTGTCATTCTTCTGGGCCATCGGCATGAACGTGTTCATGGAGATCGCCAAGCTGCGGGCCGCGCGCCTGCTGTGGGCGGGGCTGGTGAAGGGGTTCGGGCCGACCAATCCCAAGAGCATGTCCCTGCGCACCCACAGCCAGACCTCGGGCTGGAGCCTCACGGCGCAGGACGTCTACAACAACGTGGCGCGCACCTGCGTGGAGGCCATGGCCGCCACCCAGGGGCACACCCAGTCGCTGCACACCAACAGCCTGGACGAGGCGCTGGCGCTGCCCACGGACTTCTCCGCGCGCATCGCCCGCAACACCCAGCTCTACCTGCAGCAGGAGACCGACACCTGCCGCACCGTGGATCCCTGGGCCGGGAGCTGGTACGTGGAGAGGCTCACCGCGGAGCTGGCGCGCCGGGCGCAGGCGCACCTGGCCGAGGTGGAGGAGATGGGGGGCATGGCCCGCGCCATCGAGGCGGGGGTGCCCAAGCTGCGCATCGAGGAGGCGTCGGCGCGCACGCAGGCGCGCATCGACTCGGGGCGGCAGACCGTGGTGGGCGTGAACAAGCACGTGGTGGCCGACGAGGAGCCCCTGGAGGTCCTCAAGGTGGAGAACAGCCGCGTGCGCGAGGCGCAGATCGCGCGGCTGCACGCCCTGAAGGCCGAGCGCGACGCCGGCGCCGTGCAGGCGGCCCTGAACGCTTTGACCGACGCCGCCCGCGGCGACGGCAACCTGCTGGCCCTGGCCGTGGACGCGGCGCGGGCCCGCGCCACCGTGGGCGAGATCAGCGACGCCCTGGAGGCGGCCTTCGGGCGCCACCAGGCCACCATCCAGGCCATCAGCGGAGTGTACAGCGGCGAGATGGGCGACACGAACCAGGACCTGACGGCCGTGCGCGCGCGCGTGGAGGCCTTCGCCGAGCGCGAGGGGCGCCGCCCGCGCATCCTCGTGGCCAAGATGGGGCAGGACGGGCACGACCGCGGGCAGAAGGTCATCGCCACCGCCTTCGCGGACCTGGGCTTCGACGTGGACGTGGGGCCGCTCTTCCAGACCCCGGAGGAGACGGCGCGGCAGGCCGTGGAGAACGACGTGCACATCGTGGGCGTGAGCTCCCTGGCCGCGGGCCACCTGACCCTGATCCCCGCCTTGCGCGCGGAGCTGGACCGGCTGGAGCGGCCCGACATCCTGATCGTGGCCGGCGGCGTGATCCCGCCCGACGATCACGCGCCCCTGCGCGCCGCCGGCGCCGCGGCGATCTTCCCGCCGGGCACGGTCATCGCCACGGCGGCCGGCGAGCTGCTGGACGCCCTGGAGCACGGCGCGTGAGCGAGGCCTTCGGCATCCCGCTGACGCGGCTGATCGAGGGCGTGCTGGCCGGCGACCGCGCCCTGCTGGGCCGCGCCATCACCCTGGCCGAGAGCCGCCGCGAGGACCACCAGCGCCTGGCCCAGGACCTGCTCACCGCCGTGCTGCCCCACACCGGCCACGCCCGCCGCGTGGGCGTGACCGGCGTGCCCGGCGCGGGCAAGAGCACGCTCATCGACACCCTGGGCACGCGCCTCACCGCCCGGGGGCACCGCGTGGCGGTGCTGGCCATCGACCCCTCCAGCCGCGTGTCCGGCGGCTCCATCCTGGGCGACAAGACGCGCATGGGCCGCCTGGGCACGGATCCCAACGCCTTCATCCGCCCGTCGCCCAACGCGCGCACCCTGGGCGGCGTGGCGCGCAAGACCCGCGAGGCCATGCTGCTCTGCGAGGCCGCCGGCCACGACGTGGTCATCGTGGAGACCGTGGGCGTGGGGCAGAGCGAGACCGTGGTGGCGGACATGGTGGACGTCTTCCTGCTGCTGGCCCTGGGCGGCGCAGGGGACGAGCTCCAGGGCATCAAGCGCGGCGTCATGGAGCTGGCCGACGTGGTGGCCGTGAACAAGGCCGACGGCGCCAACGCGCCCCTGGCCGAGCGCGCCGCCGCCGAGCTGCGCCAGGCCCTGCACTACATGCGCCCGCCCCATCCCGACTGGATCGTGCCCGTGCTCACGGTCAGCGCCCGCGACGCCGTGCGCCTGGACGAGCTCTGGGCCGCCCTGGAGGAGCACCGCGCCGTGCTGGAGCGCAGCGGCGACCTGCAGGCCCGCCGCCGGGAGCAGCAGCTGCGCTGGATGTGGTCGCTGGTGGAGGAGAGCCTGCTGCAGGCCCTGCGCGACGACCCCGCCGTGGCCGCGCGCCTGCCGGACCTGGAGGCCGCCGTGCGCGACGGCCGCCTGCCGCCCACCCGCGCGGCCCGCGAGCTGCTGGACGCCGGCCGCGCCGATCGGCCCTCCCTGTGACATTTGTTGCGACGACTATCGTTCTTTCCTAGCATGGGGGCCGAGGAGGTCCCGACATGCTGACCCTGCGACCCGCCCACGAACGCGGCCACATGGACCACGGCTGGCTGCGCACCTGGCACACGTTCTCCTTCGCCCGCTACCACGACCCCGCCCACATGGGCTGGCGGGACCTGCGCGTGATCAACGAGGACATCGTGGCCCCGGCCACCGGCTTCGGCGAGCATCCCCACCAGGACATGGAGATCGTCACCTGGATCCTGTCCGGCGCCCTGGCGCACCGCGACAGCATGGGGCACGCCGGCGTGATCCGGCCGGGGGAGGTGCAGCGCATGTCCGCCGGCACGGGCATCCTGCACAGCGAGATGAACCCGGATCCGGACGAGCCCGTGCACCTGCTGCAGATCTGGCTCCACCCGGACCGCGCCGGCCACGCGCCGTCCTACGAGCAGGCCGCCGTGGACGACGCCGGGGTGCGCAACCGCTGGGGCGTGATCGCGGCCCGCGAGGGCGGCGCCGTCACCTGGCACCAGGATTCGCGTCTGCTCATCGCGCGGCTGGACGCCGGCGCGGAGCTGCCCCTGACCGCCGCGCCGGAGCGCCACCTCTGGCTGCAGGTCGCCCGCGGCGCCGTGAGCGTGGACGGCCGCGAACTGGCCGCCGGCGACGGCGCCCGCGCCTCCGGCCCCCTGGAGTCCGTGGTGCGCGCCCAAGAGGAATCGGAACTGCTGCTCTTCGACCTGGTCTGAAGGAGGACGCCATGCACAAGCCCGCCGTCACGTCGGTCCCCATCCACGAGCCCCTGGCCCGGCGCTGGAGCCCCGTGGGCTACGACCCGCGCCCCATGTCCGACGAGGAGGTGAGCGCCGTGCTGGAGGCCGCGCGCTGGGCCGCGTCGGGCTTCAACAAGCAGCCGTGGCGCTTCCTGGCGGCCCGCCGTCAGGACGGCCCGGCCTTCGCCGCCCTGCTGGACTGCCTCGTGGACGCCAACCGCGACTGGGCGCAGCACGCGTCCCTGCTGCTGCTGGCCCTGGCGGAGCGCCTCGACGCCCGCGGCAACCCCAACCCCAAGGCGCCCCTGGAACTGGGCCTGGCCCTGGGCAACCTCACGGCCGAGGCCGCCGCGCGCGGACTCTGGGTGCACGCCATGGGCGGCATCCTGCCCGACGAGGCCCGCGCCCGCTTCCGGATCCCCGACGACGTGGAGGTCTGGGTGGCCCTGGCCGTGGGACACCAGGCCGACGACGCCGCCAAGGCCGACGCCCACCGCGAGCGCGACGCCGCCCCGCGCACGCGTCTGCCCCTGAGCGAGCTGGTCTTCCAGGGAACGTACGGCGAGCCCGCGCCCTGGCTGGAGGACAACGCGTGAGCGGCCGTCCCACCCTGCGCGGCCGCCGCCAGGAGGCTTTCCTGGCCCTGATGGTGGCCCACGACGCCCTGCAGCGCCGCACCCAGGAGTTCATGAAGGGGTTCGGCCTGACGGTGCACCAGTACAACGTGCTGCGCATCCTGCGCGGCGCGGGTCCGGCGGGCAAGCCCAGCCAGAGCATCGCCGCGGACATGATCAGCAAGGTGCCCGACGTGACGCGCCTGGTGGACCGCCTCTCGGCGGCGGGCTACGTGACCCGCGGTCCCGATCCCGACGACCGCCGCGTGGTGCGCGTGCGCATCCTGCCCAAGGGCCTGGAGCTGCTGGCGGCCATGGACGAGCCCATCCACGACCTGCACGCCCTGGCCCTGGGCGACCTCACGGCGTCCGAGCTGGACACGCTCCTCGCCCTGCTGCGCCGCCTCTGATCAGGCGGGCACCGCCACGGGGCCGCCCGTCCGCACCGACGCGTAGCAGGCGTGGATCACGGCCTGGTTGCGCAGCCCCTCCGCCACGTCCACCGGGGGAGGGGCGGCGCCGTCCAGCACGTCGCGCCAGACCGCGAGCACGGCCGGCAGCGTGGGCGCCGCCGCGCTCACGTCCTCCTCCGTCACCTCCGCGCCGCGGTTGATGCGGATCCCGCCGCGGTAGTACTCCGCCCAGACCTGTCCCTCGTCGCCCACCGCCTCCAGCAGGCAGCCGCGGAAGCGGCCGAACTTGCTGACCTCCAGGGACACGTGGGCTCCATCGTCCAGGCGCGCCGCGGCGTGGAAGAAGTCCTCCACCGCCGGATTGGCGTGGCGCTCCGCGCGGCAGTCCACCTGCATGAACTCGCGGCCGCTCAGAAACCGCACCGTGTCGATCAGGTGCACCCCCGTCAGCAGGATGGAGCCGCCCACGGTCCGGGCCGGATCCTGCTGCCACGCCAGCGCCGTGGGCTCCAGGCGCTGCGAGGCCCGCACGTAGCGCACGCGCCCCAGGCTGGGCCACAGCTCCTGCACGCGCCGCAGCACCGGGTTCCAGCGCAGGGTCTGGGCCAGGAACAGGGGCGGGGCGCCGGGCGCGGCGGCGGCGGCCTGCAGGGCGCGCGCCTCCTCCAGGGTGCCGGCCATGGGCTTCTCCAGCAGCACCGGCCGGCCGGCGCGCAGGGCGGCCAGGGCCAGGGGCGCGTGGCTGGACGGGGGCGTGGCGATGATCACCGCGTCCACGCCGGCGTCCTCCAGCAGGGCGTGGGCGTCGGTGGCGGCGCGGCAGCCCCAGCGCGCGGCCAGGTCGGCGGCGGCCGCGGCGTCGCGGCGGCAGACGGCGGCCAGCTCCAGGCCCGGCACGTCCTCGGACACGTGCTTGGCGTAACGGGCCCCGTGGACCCCGGCTCCCAGGATGGCGATGCGGTGGCTCATGACGCGGCTCCGGTCTGGCGTGAACGGGGGGAGACGGCGGGCGCGGCGGCGTCGCCCGGCCGGGTCGTCTGCCGGGGAGCCTAGCACGCAGGGCTTCGGCTGTCGTGCACCGGAGGCCTTGGCGCGGCGGGGGTTGCCGGCGCGCGGGGCGATTGGCACTCCGCTGGCTGAAGGACGCGGGACCGCAGAACCCGTCCCCAACAGAAGGAGCCGCCATGATCATGCCCTGGAGCACGCCCATCGGACGCCAGTTCTTCATCTGCTACCTCGTGCTGCTGATGATGTCCACCTGGTACGACGGCTACGCCACCGCCGCCGTGCGCATCAGCGAGGTCTGTCCCGACCCCGCCACGGACTGGAGCGCCGACGGCGAGCTGGACACCCGCGGCGACGAGTGGGTGGAGATCCTGAACACCGGCCCCGACGCGGTGGACCTCTCCGGCTACTGGCTGCGCGACGCCCTGGGCACCGCGCCCCAGATCCGCTTCCACGGCACCCTGCCCGCGGGCCAGACCGCCGTGTTCACCGGCGACGACGCCCTGGCCTGGCAGCAGGAGAGCGGCGAGGGCACCGCCGGCCTCAGCCTCAACAACGGCGGCGACACCCTGGAGCTCTTCCAGGGCCACCCCGAGCAGGGCGGCACCCTGGTGGACGTGCTGATCTACCCCGCCCACGTGGGCGTGGACGACCGCACCATGGCCTACCTCTGGGCCGACGACCTGTGGATCCTCTGCGACGCCCTCAGCCCCTATGAAGGCGACGTGGAGCCCCTGGGCACGGGCTGCCCGCCCACGCCCGGCCTGCCCAACAGCTGCGAGGCGGAGGTGCCGGCCGAGAGCAGCACCATGAGCGACGTGAAGCGCGCCTGGCACTGAGCCCCGCGCCGGCGGGCGGCGACGGAGCGGTCCCCCCATTGCGGGACCGCTCCGCTCGCGTATCTCTCTGTCAAACTTGAAACTGCGCAGAAATCCCTTGGCGCGTCGGGGCCGGTTCCCTTACCCTGGGACATCGATTCCCGGTCGGCCCGGCCCGACCGCTCCCGATTGCTCCTGCTCACCCATCGGCCGGCGCCCAGGCGCCCGGCTCAGCGCCGTTTGCGGGGAGGCCCGATGATCCTGAACGAGAACCAGAAGATGATCCGCGACATGACCCGCGACTTCGCCCGGAGCAAGGTGGCGCCCATCGCGGCGGCCATCGATGAGACCGGCGAGTTCCCGGAGGCCACGGTCAAGGAGATGGGCGCCCTGGGCCTGCTGGGCCTGCAGGTGCCGGAGGCCTACGGCGGCGTGGCGGCGGACACCACGAGCTACGCCCTGGTGGTGGAGGAGCTCAGCCGCGTCTGCGGCAGCCACGGCCTCACGGTGGCGGCCCACAACAGCCTGGGCTGCGCGCCCATCGCCAAGCACGGCACCGAGGCGCAGAAGCAGCGCTGGCTGCCCGGCGCGGCGGCGGGGGAGTTCCTGCTCTCCTTCGGCCTCACGGAGCCCGGCGCCGGCAGCGACGCCGGCGGCACCCGCACCACCGCGGTGCGCGACGGGAACGACTGGGTCCTCAACGGCAGCAAGCAGTGGATCACCAACGCCCACTACGCCGGCGCCGTGATCATCACCGCCAAGACGGACCCGGAGGCCACCGGCAGCAGCGGCATCAGCGCCTTCATCGTGCCCACGGACACGCCGGGGTTCACGGTGGAGAAGAAGGAGGACAAGCTGGGCATGCGCGCCTCGGACACGGCGCCGCTCACGCTGGAGGACGTGCGCATCCCGGCCGACAACCTGCTGGGCGCCGAGGGCGACGGCTTCAAGTACTTCCTGGAGACCCTGGACGGCGGCCGCATCTCCATCGGCGCCCTGAGCCTGGGGCTGGCCGTGGGGGCCTTCGAGGCCTCGCGCCGTTACGCCGCTGGACGGATCCAGTTCGGCAAGCCCATCGCGCGGCAGCAGGCCGTGGGCTTCATGTTCGCGGACATGAGCACGGACATCGACGCCTCGCGCCTGCTGATCTACGAGGCCGCCCGCCAGAAGGACGCCGGGGAGGCCTTCGGCGACATGGCCGCCAAGGCCAAGCTCTTCGCCAGCGAGGCCGCCATGCGCGTCACCTACAAGGCCATCCAGGCCCTGGGCGGCTACGGCTTCTGCCGCGAGTACCCGGTGGAGCGCTTCTACCGCGACGCCAAGCTGTGCACCATCGGCGAGGGCACCAGCGAGATCCAGCGCATGGTCATTGCGCGCAACGTTTTCGAAGACAACAGCTAACAGCGGAACGAGGAGAAATCACATGAGCGATCGCGTGGTGATCTGCGAGGCCGTGCGGACCCCCATCGGGCGGTTCCAGGGCGGGCTGAGCTCCCTCAAGGCGTCCAAGCTGGGCGCCGTGGCCATCAGGGCCGTGCTGGACCGTTCGGGCCTGGATCCCAGCCTGGTGGACGAGGTGATCATGGGCAACGTGGTGCAGGCCGGCCTGGGGCAGAACCCGGCGCGGCAGGCGGCCATCTGGGGCGGCGTGCCCACCAACGTCAGCGCCATGACCCTGAACAAGGTCTGCGGCTCGGGGCTGCGCACGGTCATGGCCGCGGCCCAGGCCATCAAGGCGGGGGACATCCGCTGCGCCATCGCCGGCGGCATGGAGAACATGTCGCAGATCCCCTACGCCCTGTTCGACGCCCGCGACGGCATGCGCCTGGGCCACCGCCAGGTCACCGACCTGATGATCCACGACGGCCTCTGGGACGTGTACAACGACTTCCACATGGGCATGACCGCGGAGCTCGTGGTGGAGAAGTACGGCGTGAGCCGCGAACGGCAGGACGCCTTCGCGGCCGAGAGCCACGCGCGGGCGGCGGCGGCCATGGCCGCGGGCAAGTTCGCGCGCGAGATCGTTCCGGTGGAGGTGCCCCAGCGCAAGGGCGACCCCGTGATCGTGGACACCGACGAGGGCCCCCGCGCCGACACCACCGCCGCCGGTCTGGGCAAGCTCAAGCCCGCCTTCAAGCGCGACGGCGGCAGCGTGACCCCCGGCAACGCATCCACCATCAACGACGGCGCCGCCGCCGTGCTGGTCTGCGCGGAGAGCTTCGCCCTGGAGCACGGCCTCAAGGTGCGCGCGGTGATCGAGGCCTACGGCACCGGCCCCACGGATCCCGAGTGGGTCATGATGGCCCCGGTGGGCGCGGTGACCAACGTGGCGGAGAAGCTGGGCGTGAAGGTGACGGACTTCGAGGTGGTGGAGCTCAACGAGGCCTTCGCGTCCCAGGCCGTGGCCGTGACCGAGCAGCTGGGCCTGGACCCGGCCAAGGTCAACGTGCACGGCGGCGCGGTGGCCCTGGGGCATCCCATCGGCGCCTCGGGCACGCGCTGCCTGGTGACGCTGCTGCACGCCATGGAGGACCGCGACGCGAAGCTGGGCCTGGTGTCCCTGTGCCTGGGCGGCGGCGACGCCGTGGCCATGGCCGTGCGGCGCCCGTAACCGGAACCAACGGAGGAACGGAACATGAAGGTCGCCGTCATCGGCGCGGGCACCATGGGCAACGGCATCGCCCACGTCTTCGCGCAGCACGGGCACGACGTCAAGCTCATCGACAAGGACCAGGCGGCGCTGGACCGCGCCCTGGGCACCATCGCCAAGAACCTGGAGCGGCAGGTGGGCAAGGGCGTGCTGGACGCCGCCGCCAAGGACGCCACCCTCAAGCGCCTGGGCACCGCCACGGAGCTGAGCGCCGCCAAGACCGCCGGGCTGGTGGTCGAGGCCGTGTTCGAGAACTTCGAGGTGAAGAAGGCCATCTTCGCGGAGCTGGACGCCCTCTGCGGGCCGGAGACCATCCTGGCCAGCAACACGTCCAGCATCTCGGTGACCAAGATCGCGGCCTGCACCCAGCGGCCGGAGAAGGTCATCGGCATGCACTTCATGAACCCGGTGCCGGTGATGAAGCTGGTGGAGGTCATCTGCGGCCAGGCCACCGATCCCGCGGTGCTGGAGCAGATCATGAACATGAGCCGCGAGCTGGAGAAGGTGCCCGTGGCCGTGCAGGACTACCCGGGCTTCATCAGCAACCGCGTGCTCATGCCCATGATCAACGAGGCGGTGTACTGCCTCATGGAGGGCGTGGCGGACAAGGAGGCCATCGACACGGTGATGAAGCTGGGCATGGCGCACCCCATGGGGCCGCTGACGCTGGCGGACTTCATCGGCCTGGACATCTGCCTGGACATCATGAACGTGCTGTACGACGGCTTCGGCGACAGCAAGTACCGCCCCTGCCCGCTGCTGCGCCGCATGGTGGACGCGGGGCATCTGGGCCGCAAGAGCGGCCAGGGCTTCTACAAGTACGACTGACGGAGGACGCCGTGAACTTCGAGCTGACCGAACAGCAGCGCATGATCCAGCAGGCGGCCCGCGACTTCGCCCAGAAGGAGCTGGCGCCCCACGCCGCGCAGTGGGACCGCGAGGAGCACTTCCCGGCGGAGCAGGTCCGGATGATGGCCGACCTGGGCTTCCTGGGCATCAACGTGCCGGAGAAGTGGGGCGGCGCCGGCTTCGACATGGTGAGCTACGTGCTGGCCATGGAGGAGGTCTCGGCGGCGTGCGCGAGCACGGGCGTGATCATGTCGGTGAACAACTCGCTGGTCTGCTGGCCGCTGGAGACCTACGGCAACGACGACCAGAAGGAGCGCTTCCTCAAGCCCCTGGCCCAGGGCAAGAAGCTGGGCGCCTACTGCCTGAGCGAGCCCGACGCCGGCACCGACGCCGCCAACCAGAGGACCACCGCCAAGCGCGACGGCGACCACTGGGTGCTCAACGGCGTGAAGAACTTCATCACCAACGGGGCCAACGCGGACACGCTCATCGTGTTCGCGCAGACCGACCCGGCGCTGCGGCACAAGGGCATCTTCGCGTTCATCGTGGAGACGGACTCCGAGGGCTTCAGCGTGATGAGCAAGGAGAAGAAGCTGGGCATCCGCGCCTCGGACACCGCCCAGCTCGCCTTCGACAACGTGCGCGTGCCGGCGGACCAGCAGCTGGGCGCGGACGGGGCCGGGTTCAAGATCGCCATGAGCACGCTGGACGGCGGGCGCATCGGCATCGCCAGCCAGGCCCTGGGCATCGCCAAGGCGGCGCTGGAGGCGGCCACCGCGTACGCCAAGCAGCGCGAGCAGTTCGGCAAGCCCATCGGCGCCTTCCAGGCCATCCAGTGGAAGATCGCCGAGATGGCCATGCGCTACGACGCCGCCCGCCTGCTCACCCTACGCGCGGCGAACCTCAAGGACCGCGGCGAGAAGTACGGCGAGCAGGCCGCCATGGCCAAGCTCTTCGCCTCGGAGGCCAGCAACTACATCGCCGAGGAGGCGGTGCAGATCTTCGGCGGCAACGGCTACTCCAAGGAGTTCCCCGTGGAGCGCCACTTCCGCGACGCGCGCATCACGTCCATCTACGAGGGGACGAGCGAGGCGCAGCGGATGGTGATCGCGGCGCATCGGTTGCGGTGAGCCCGGTCTGATCGATCGTGCCGCCTGCGTCCAGGATCCGGACGTGGGCGGCATGTTTCCGCAAGATCCACCCCGCCCCACATCAGCACATGGACAGGAGCCCCCATGGACTTCGCCTTCACCGAACAGCAGACCATGTTCCAGGCCATGGTGCGCGACTTCGCCGCCCAGGAGATCCAGCCCATCGCCGCGCAGATGGACCGCGACGGCGACATGCCCGCGGACCTCATCGACAAGATGAAGGCCAACGGCTTCTTCGGCCTGAGCTTCCCCGAGGCCCACGGCGGCCTGGGCGTGGACACCACCACCTACGGCCTGGTGGTGGAGGAGCTGGCCGCGGCCAGCGCCGGCGTGGCGGTGATGATCTGCGTGCACAACAGCGTGGGCAGCTACCCCATCGCCATGTTCGGCAGCGATGAACTCAAGGCGCGCGTGCTGCCGGAGATGGCCGCCGGCGAGATCGCCGCGTTCTGCGTGAGCGAGGCGGGCGCGGGTTCCGACGCCGCCGCCATCGCCACCACCGCCGCCCGCGACGGCGGCGACTACGTGCTCAACGGCTCCAAGATGTGGGTCACCAACGGGTCGCGCGCGAAGTACTACGTGGTGCTGGCGCGCACGCCGGGCAGCGAGGGCCACGACTCCATGCACGCGTTCCTGGTGGAGCGCGGCACGGCGGGCCTGACCGTGGCCAAGAAGGAAGACAAGATGGGGCTGCGGGCCTCGGACACCTGCGTCATCGATCTGGAGGACGTGCGCATCCCCGCCGCCCAGCGGCTGGGGGAGGAGGGCGACGGCTTCCGCGTGGCCATGAAGGCCCTGGACGGCGGGCGCATCGGCATCGCCTTCCAGGCCCTGGGCATCGGGCGGGCGTGCCTGGAGGCGTCGGTGAGGTACGCGGGGCAGCGGGCGGCCTTCGGCAAGAAGCTGTGGAACATCCCGACGGTGCGCGACAAGTTCGCGGACATGGCGGCGCGCCTCCACTCGGCGCGGCTCACGGCCCTGCACGCCGCCTGGCTCAAGGACGCCGGCAAGCCCCACACCAAGGAGGCGGCCATGGCCAAGCTGCTGGCCACCGAAGCCGCGGGCTTCGTGGCCGACGAGGCCATCCAGATCCACGGCGGCTTCGGCTACACCAAGGAGTACGACGTGGAGCGCTACTACCGCGACGTGCGCGTCACCCGCATCTACGAGGGCACCAGCGAGATCCAGCGCCTGGTCATCGCGCGCATGGTGATCAAGGAGCTGGGCTAGTGCGTCGGCGGCGCTTCCTGCAGGCCACGGCGGCCGCCACGGCCCTGGCCGCGGCGCCCTGGCTCCAGGGCTGCGGCGGCGGGCGCCGCCCCGACGTGTACCTGATCATCATCGACTCCCTGCGCGCCGACCGCCTGGGCTGCTACGGGCACGACCGCCCCACCAGCCCGCGCCTGGACGCCTTCGCCCTCGAGGCGGTGGTGTACGAGCGCTGCGCCGCGGCGGCGCCTTGGACCTCGGCCTCGGTGGCGTCGCTGCTCTCCAGCCAGTTCCCGTCGGCGCTGGGCATCCGCGACCGCGTGGTGAAGTTCGACACCCGCTATGCGTCGCTGCCGGAGGTCCTGCGCGCCGGCGGCTACCGCACCGAGGGCCTGGTCAGCGTGGACATGCTCTCGCGCCGCCTGGGCTTCGACCGCGGCTTCGACCGCTACCGCGACGACCTCTACACCGGCCGCGAGGGCGTGACCGCGCCCCAGGTCTTCGAGGCCGCGGCGGCCCTGGCCCGCGAGCCGCGCGAGCAGCCGCTCTTCGCCCTGATCCACACCTTCGACCCCCACTACAACTACATCCGCCACGCCGACTGGGCCGGCAGCGGCGCACGCTCCACGCGCCTGCGCAGCAACCATCCCATCGTGGAGCTGTGGGGGATGCTGGACCGGCTGGACGCCGACGACCGCGCCTTCCTGCTGGACTGCTACGACTCGGAGATCGCCTTCACCGACGCCCACCTGGGCGTGTTCCTGGACGGGCTGCGCGACGCCGGCCGCTACGACGACAGCGTGATCATCGTCTGCGCGGACCACGGGGAGGAGTTCCTGGAGCGCGGCTGGGTGGGGCACTCCATCAGCGTGAACCACGAGCAGGTGCACGTGCCGCTGATCGTCAAGACGCCGGGGGGCAGGCCTGGGCGCACGCCCGTGCCCGTCTCGCTCCTGGACGTCATGCCGTCCCTGCTGGGCCATCTGGGCCTGGCGGCGCCGGCGGGGGTGGAGGGCGCCGTGCACGACCTGTCCCGCCCCGACGGCGCGGTGGCGCAGCCGGTCTTCAGCGAGACCTTCCACGCCCAGACCCACCGGCCCGGCGGCATGGATCCCATCGCCCTGGCCGCGGTGCAGCTCGGGAACCGCAAGATGATCCGCGACGGCGTGGGCGGCCGCGGCTGGGTCTACGACCTGGCGGCCGATCCCCTGGAGCGTGACCCCCTGCCCATCGGCCGCGGCAGCGAAGACCAGACGCTCCTGCGCCTCATCTCCGACTGGTCCGAGCACGTGGAGGCCAAGTTCCGCGGGGCGGCCACGCAGGACGCGCGGCGGTTGCTGGACACGGAGCAGCTCGAGCGGCTGAAGTCGCTGGGGTATATCTAGGGATCAGACCGGCTGGGGATCGTACTCGGGCTCGGTCTCGGGCTTGGCCGGCGCCGTGGTGCTCCCCGCCAACCTTCCCGCCATGTGCAGCAGCG